>Ga0307512_10000195_pt1 | contig 83028 bp, 97 predicted proteins | sample 14_EM_MG_FD_200267 | JGI IMG/M metagenome (GOLD analysis project Ga0307512, IMG submission 200267) | Populus trichocarpa ectomycorrhiza microbial communities from riparian zone in the Pacific Northwest, United States - 14_EM | ecosystem: Host-associated > Plants > Roots > Unclassified | place... | reverse complement strand
CCCGTATGCGAAACGTATCTGAAATTGTAAGAGCGATAATAGTGTAAAGGCATACGCCCGTGTATGGCCTCGTAGGAAGGTATATCAGTAGATACGGTTGCAAACGTGGATGTCCATATTGTAGAGTAGTATAAAGGTAAGTTAAGGTAAGATTATCGCTAGAGATCTAAGGCTCGTGGCGAGCCGACTATATAAAGCGGGTATTACCCGGCCCTGGACACGTCACATACAGCCGTGCCATTACATCAGTACGGAAATAGGTTCAGTCAAATGGCCAATATTCATACGATTAGTGACGACTCGTCGTTGTCATCACCACCGGCTACGAGCTATGGGGGAAGCAGTGTTTTGTTTCCATCGCAGACTCCACAACCAGAGCAATCTACACAGTACGAGGGCAGCCTTTCGGCCTTACCTCCGAGTGCCCTACCTCAGGATCATTTTTCGACTCCTAGGGCGAGCACTGGAATTATCGCGCGCAAGTATATTCAGTCGGAGGAAAATACCAACCAACACGACGAAAAAGAGGGGGGAATGGAAGAGACCCGGAGAGTCTACACACCCATTCCGAGGAAATTCGAAATTAGCGATGATATCCTCAACCAAGATAATAAGATGACGGAGGTGGAGTGGAGGGATGAGGAGCCTTACATGACGCCAACTAAGAAGGGAAAAAAAGCGCAATAAGGGGAAGGGAGTTGAGAGGCTGGTAATGCCTGAACGACCAATCCTGAATATGCTGCAGACGCCAAGCAGGAGGAAGCTTGAGGCGAATTGGGCTAAGCCGGCAGAGATGTTGGCCAATGAGAATGAACCGGCAGATCTGGGAAAGTTTATTGGTCAGTATCTTCGAAACACTAATGGACTGAGGGATTTTATGGTTGGACAGGAAAGAAATGATGCAAATTACGATAATTGGTGTCAACAGCAGAGCCAACATATTGCGGCAAGACAGAATCATACTGATGCAGCAATCATGTCGGTAAGAGAGATAGCTCAAAAAGTGTGTACAGAAGTGGAATTGGAGAGGGAATATGCACAAGAAAGGGCAGAGAAACTTGACGATAGGTTGAGTAAGATAGAAAAGCGATTGGTCAAGATTGCGCTGGTGAATATGGCCAAGACGATTGAAAATGCATTAAGTGGATGCATGGAGAAGATGATAGATCAGCTGACGGACAGGGTGGTGAAGAGGTTTGAGGATGCAGCGGATCAAGATAGAAAAAAGAAGGAAATTCGAAGGGGGAAACAGGTAGAAGCCACCCCTGAGAATGACGGAATGAGTGATGTCGAGTTTGAGCCAGGGGCAACTTTCTCGGAGGAGGAGAATGAGAGGGTGGCAAGGGTGCTTGAAAGAATGGAGGTGGAGGAACAGGAGCTGGAGGCGTTGAAGCACGCTCCGGTTATCCCACTGGGAGAGAAAAAGCAGGAGTTTCCGAGGTTCGCCCCGAGTGGACAGGTTACGAATGCGAAGAGACCGGTTATTGCGCCTGCAATACCGGAACGAAAGAAGAAAGAGGTGAAAAAACCAGAGGTGAAGGAAACACCAAAGGGACCAAAGGCAGGAGAGAAGAAGAAGCCGGAGGTTAAAAACCCGTACAACAACAACCGGCAAAGAAGCCGGAAAAGAAGGAGAAGGAGACATGGGCGCAAAGGGTGGCCGCGCCACCACCAAAGAAGCAACTCGAACAGCGACAACAACAACAACAATCGGGACAGCAGCAGAAGAAGAAGGGAGATGGCTTTGTTGAGGTTAAGAGGCAGCAGAAGAAGGATGATATGAAGCCGGTCCCCCCAGGACAAAATTCGATGCAGAAGAGGAGAGTCACCTTTAAGAGGGATAATGGCCTCCCCCTTTCTCAGAAAAAGGATTTTGATATCTCATCTGAAGTGAATAGAGCACTTTTCGAGGCAAAGGTCCCACATTTCGTTCGCATTCAGTGAATTACGAAGAACACCCGAGGATGCTTATCCACAATCACAACCCCAGCAGCAACGGCCGAAATGTTGATTCCGTATAGGGAAATCGTGATCAAAGCAGCAAGGAAGGAGGACGCAGGAATTGTGGACATTGAGACAAATGAACTCTGGGAAAGAGTAAAAATGCACTGCGTCAACTTTGATAGGTATTTGGGAAAGAAGACGGGAGGGGGACTTGAAAAGTTGAGGCAAGAATTACAGGCTGAGAACGAGGGGGTGGTGTTGCCCCTCGCTATTAACTGGATTGGAGGACCAAAGGATGTGCAGAAGAAGAAGGCAGAAGGAAAGAAAGCATCTTCGGTTGTGTTTGTGGTCAAGGGTAGTAAAATGGCCGAAAAAGTTTTGAAGGGTGGTCTGAGGGCGGCAGGAATGAAGTATGATGTGGAGAAGTTTATGAATGCTGGTCCGGATTCCTTTTGTGGAGTGTGCAGCAGATGTGGACATGTTGAATGGAAGTGTGGATCTTTGAAGATGCCGGCATGCATGTTGTGGGCGGGGAGACATCTGACGAAGGATCATAAGTGCAACATGGTAGGTTGCAAAGCTGCTGCAGGACAGAACTGCGCCCATAATGTCGACAAATGCGTCAACTGCAAGGGGAATCATATCGTGAAGGCCAACTGTTGTGTTAAGAAATAGGAGGCGATAAAATTGGCGAGGGAAGAAAGACGTACCTGGAAGGAGAGAGAGGGGGAACGTCGAAATGTGACAACCGATTAACAGAAGAAGCTGGATCATACAGAGGATGGGGGACCATCGACTGCAGATGCGGAAAAGAAGGCTCAGGATGATGAACAAATTAAAAAGGAGCCGGAAGTCCAAGTCATAGCGACACAAGAGACTGAAGGACAATCTTCTAACGCAGGGACCCAAGAAACCCCCATGAAGTTATGGTGAAATGCGTAATGCATAATTGTGGGAGGGGGTATGAGGCGACTATGATGGCGTTGGAAATAGAAATTGTTTGGGGGGCTGATGATGTGATGTTGCAAGAACCGTATGTGGAGAGAGAAGGATACAACATCAGTCACCCAGGATATAGGCTGGTCAGAGGAGGAAGAACGATGACAGCAGTAAGAAGAGATACACACCTGGAGTTTTCGGAAGTTGATATGGGGGGAGATGGAGATGTACAGGTGTTTGATATAAGATACCTGTCGGGTAGAAAAATGAGACTGGTGAATGTGTACGATCAGCTGAGACAAGAGGGGGGAGTGAGAAGTCAAGGCAGACTGGCACAGACAGCAAGATGGAGGGAGATTATGGAACAGGAAAAAATCCTCCTTGGAGGAGATTGGAATGCTCACAGTGATAGATGGGACCCGCAGTGCCCACCAAAGCAAGATGCGAATGTTTTGGAAAATCTTATGGATGAGTATGATTTGATCGACGTTACGGACGGGGAAGAAACCCATTCCAATACGAGAAATGGTGAAACTTCAGGATCGCTTGTTGATTTCTTTATCACTAAAACCTTGATGGCTGATAGATTAGAGACTTCAACAGATTTGGCAACTACTTCGGATCACGCGGTGGTGTGTGCCCATTTAAGATGGGATGAAGGGGAAGGAGCCAAAGTGTCACGAAAAATTACAGGATGGGATATTGATGGGCTCAAGTCAAAGGAGGAGGAAGAAAATTATAAAAAAGCACAAAAAGAGTGGGAGGATAAGAGCTCAAAGAGACCTGTTTTGGATGAGAAGAGCAGCGGGGATGAGTTACAGAGAGAGGCTGAGTGGATACAGCGGAACTTTGTTATCATCTCAATAGATGTTGCAAAAAAGTTAAGGTGTGTGCGAGATCAAAACGGTGGTGGACGGCGGAGATCGCAGAAAACCGAAAGATTTTGGGATTGATAAAAAGAGCTCGAAAGAAAGGGGAAGCGTCGCAGCATCAAGTTAAGAGGCAGCGAAGCAACCTGAGAAGAATGATTCGGCAGTCAAAAACGGAGATGTGGAGGAAGTTTCTAACTGCGGACACATGAGATCAGGTCTGGCAGGCGTTGAGATATACGAAACCAGGCGGACAACAAACGACAAAGGCTTTGAGATCCAGGACTGGAGAAGTGGCGGAGTCTTGGGAGGAAAAGGTGGAGTTGATAAAAGAAGAAGCGTTTCTGAAACCTTTGAAGGGTGTGGAGAGAAAGGCCCAAGAAGAGGGAGGAGAAATGTGGGAAAAGATTACTGATGAGGACATCCGAGTGGCTCTGTTCGATCAGTTGGTAAAGAAGGCACCTGGTCCGGATAGACTGGGGTTTAAGGCGATATGATTATTGTGGGAGTGGGATTCCCAAAGGATAATTAATGTCGTTAAAACATCATTTAGGTTAGGAGTACACCCACGAGTTTGGAAGGAAGTGAAGGGGGTGGTTATACCGAAACCGAATAAGCCAGATCACAGAGTCGCCAAAGCATATAGGGTGATAACGTTGTTGAATTGTTTGGGAAAAGTTGTCGACAAGGTAGCAGCCGATGCAATAGCAGATGAGTGTGAGCGAAGGAAGTTACTTCATGATGGACAGTTTGGATGCAGAAAAAGAAGATCAGCAGTGGATGCGTTTGGAAGGTTGATGAGATGAGTTGAAGAGGCGTGGGGGAGGGGGAATACTGCGGCAGTGTTGTTAATGGATGTTAAGGGAGCCTTTCCACATGTGGCGAAGGGGAACTTAATAAAAAGAATGGAAGAGATGGGGTTTGAAGCCGACCTGGCGAGGTGGGTGGAAAGCTTTATGGCAGATAGAAAAGTGATAATGTCGATGGACGGAAAGGAGGGAGACAGTATGGATGTGGAAACGGGGGTTCCGCAGGGGTTGCCAGTGTCACCAGTACTTTTCGTTATATACCTTTCGGGGTTGTTCGGCCAGGTTGAAATGAAAGAAAAAGAGAGTGGAAGCGAGGGTATATCTTTTGTCGATGATGTGGCATGGGTGGTGGAAGGTGAAGATGTGGGGGAATGCACACAACAACTGGAAAGATGCGCCGCGGAAACAGAAATTTGGGCAAGAATGAATGCCTGTCAGTTAGTGTTAGCAACGGGTCCAAATTCCCGGGTCGGTTCCGGGTCCAGTTCCAACCCGGAACCGAACCGTTGCAACGGGTTTCTACACAAAACCCGCTCCTCAAAAGTCAACATTTCCTGCTGCAATTAAGTATTTGAGTTCTGATCGTATCACAACATGAACAATACGTAGATTGTGCAGTGTTAATCGCTCCTTCACCTCCCGCTGTCAGATTTGCGATCCGACAAGTATTCGTTGAGTCGCGATCGAAAACCCGCCAATTTCGCTTAAATTCAGCCTGTATTCCACAGCCACTCAACGAATATCAGTCGGATCGCAAATCTGAAAGCGGGAGGTGAAAGAGCGACTGATGCTGCACAATTTACGTACTGATCATGTCATGATACGATCAGAACTCAAATACTTAATTGGAGCCAAAGTTGTAGGAACCGTAAAATGGAACCGGAGTCCGGTTCTAACCCGTCCCCGAACCCGGTGGGTACCCCTGTTTTCCGGGTAACAACCCGGACTGGACCATCCGGTCCGGTTCCAAACCCGGACCGCAGCCGGGTAACCCGGAACCGTTGCTAACACTAGACATTAGCTATCTCCTACACTATCCTTCAAAGCTGGGTTGGAAGTTCAAACATTTGATCGGCAATGAAGATTGGCTGTCTTCTCGAATGCACGTGCCAGTGCACTCTCAATGTGTGCATCTTGATTCTGCTGTGAAAAGTGATTACTCACCTGGCTGGCCCTAAGTTCCATGTTTGTTGAACTAAAGTTGGGAATGTAGAGAGAAGTATAAAAGGGTAAATACAGTAAGAAGTTTAAAAGAATGACCAGAACACAGTGCAATTCAATAACACACAGTCGAGGAGGATGCAATTCGAGGCACGCGTGGAAAAGGTAATGCTCGGACGAGGAGGACACAGTTCGAGGCATGCCTGGAAACAGTCCGAAAGACAGGTCGGCGGTTCATATTGATATTGTCTATGCCAGTTCGTGGTTGTGATGTACGAAGCATCAGGTGTACCAGACAAGACGGATTGATCATGCCCCCCATTACCGAATGTTGGCACTTGTATCCAAGTACGCTATTGATGCAAGAATCGGAGGTTGGTTTAAGCCGACATGCCTCGAATTGAACCAGACGCACCTGAAGAACTCGAGACAATAACATGGTTGTATCACTAAACAACTCTCAGGACCAGACATATGGAATAGTGAGAAATAGGTTGATCATGATCGCCCCATAATATGACTCCGCAGAAGATAGTTCATTAAGCCTATAGTGTGAGCATATGACTGGTGACCGTGTGGCACAGAATTGTCGGTGTGTTCAAGAATCTTGCAGATCTTGGACGGAGGATAGTGTTGGGACCTTGGTGAGTGGCAACAGTTGAAGTTACATGGGTTCAAACTGAGTTTGTTGCTGATAGTAGATAAATATGAATCTCCAAATGTGGTATAACAGTCGGAAGGACACCTTATTGTCACTGTACTCTGTTGTTTGAGTATTCTGCAGCAGAGTTAGCGGTTGGCTAGGCAACGTTGTGTGCAGAAATTCACTTTCAGCGGTCCGAGTCCGCTGAACCACAATATGTATGCAGTCAGTGTAAGAGAAGACTCAGGATTTGCGGTTACTAACGAGAGATTCAACATAGAGAGAGAACTGTAAAGGTACGAAGATGATTCAGGGGTAATGTAATCGATTCCAGGTGTCGTCAATCCCACGATTGCTAACGAAGGGGTCATAAATCGTCACTCACATCACGATATTGCGCATAATATCTCGGAAACACCGCGTCATTTAATCACAATCTCATTATCAGTCTCAATGCTACAATGTTGACTTGACAAAAGTATTGGGGTTCAAAGCAGTGCATTAGAACGATATGAATGCTTCATAAAGCTTTATCTGAGAGTGGAAAGATGAATAACAGCATGCCGTTCCGGCCAATTGAGGTGCAGCTAGCATTGAGTTGGCATGCAGGATTCAATCTGATGTAATGGCTGGGATTGTAGGTTTGCCTTACTTTGACAATTACTTGTACTCTCAGAAACTGCTTTTTTTTAACTCAAGCTTTCATCCCAATTTGTTCTTCATGCACTCGTGGGATTGGACATTGGCGGAAATCAGATATCGTCTGTTTATGATTAGTCACGAACTTCAGGCATTCAATTTATGCAGTGGGCGGGAGCTTGCCGATCACCGATTGAGCCGCTGAGCAGAGACTAACATTCAGTCACCGATTGAGCCGCTGAGCAGAGACTGGCATTCAGATTCTGTCTCTTCGAGCTCTCTTGATGGAAATTGGTTCACATAATCCATTTTAAGATATGGTTTTTGGTCTCCCAACCATTCAAGTTAGTCAAAATGTAGTTAAGTCTGCATTAGGAGCGTTGTGAATGTAAGCCGATTCGAGGAAGTGTGGAATACATGTGAGCGGGAGTTGCCGGTTAGCTGCAGAATCACTGAGCAGAAACTGTCTTTTGAGGTTCACTCTCTCAAGCTGCAGCTATATTATGCAGCCCGAATGACAGAAACTATTTTGGGATTTTGGAGATGCCAGGTCCGAACATAGTTCTTAGTCAAAGTCCAGTTAAGTGTGGTTACTGATCGCCCAGGGCTGTGCATCTACGGTAAGCGTGTGGTGGATACCTTCCTGCAAAGGATACGTTGACACAGAGCGTGACTGTTATGGCATTTAAGCGGCGGCCTTCACAAACCGATCAAGCATAGATTCAGATCTTACCTGAGGCTGAGCGGGATGAGCCGGGCCTGCACTTAAAAGTTTAGTGTCTGAACGATGACACTCAGTGTGTGCTGGCAGCCACAGATTCAAAGCATTTGTTGAAATAGTAATGATAGAGAAGCTTGATTGTATTCTATCTAAGAGGGCCACAAGGCCAGTATATATATGAACGTACCAGTACGGCTGAATGCCATCAGCTCGTACCAGAGTCAACAGTCATCTCCGGCCATACGAGACATCACCGTCTCCGGCCATACAAGACATCTCCGTCTCCGGCCATACAAGATATCTCCATCTCCGGCTGTACAAGACATCTCTGCCTCCGGCTGTACAAGACATCTCCGTCTCCGGCTGTACAAGACATCTCCGTCTCCGGCTGAGACCTGTATATGCAATACTCCCCCCTCTTGTTATACACCGTAGAGCAAGAAACAAAACACAAAGAAAAGAATGAAACAACGTGATTCTCATAACAACCTCCTTAACACCCTGCGAGAGTGAGCAGGGAAAGAGTACTGCTGTAGCCTGAGAATGGCCATCCATTAAGAAACAAAGAAATCCGCGTACCCAAAAAGTGAAACAACCTTAAATCGACCTCTATTACCATAGCCCCATCGCCTTTGTGAATTTCTCGTGCTTATCCTTCGACAACGCCTTGTTTAGTATATCTGCCACATTCTCGTTCGTATGCACGTAGGAGTAATCAACTATCTTGTGGGCATGGAGGTCTCGACTATTGTGATAGCAAACATTGATATGCTTTGTGCGAGCTTTTATGATTCCAGTTGTGATATGACTAAGTGCGCCTTGATTGTGGCAATTGATCGGGAGCGGTGAGGTGTCTTCTCCGTGTATATCTCGGTGGAGCTGGAGCAGCTATTTCGCTCCACGTGAGCCCTCGGAGAAGGCGATGTATTCGGCTTCGACAGTTGACATAGCGATGAGATCTTGTTTCTGCGATTGCCATGAGACAGCTCCATTGCTGAGAAGGAATACATGACCTCCTTGAGATTTGGAGTCGGCACTATCATTGGCCCAATCGGAGTCCGTGTAGCCAGTGAGTTGATTAGTGCTGCTGCCGCTGCTACAGTGCAGTCGAAAGTTGGCTGTGGATCTGGGATACTGGAGGACTCTTTTGGTGGCGGTGAGATGGCTGGTGAAAGGGTGGGAATTGTATCGGCAAAGTGCAGCGACTGCGAATGAGATATCGGGCCGAGTTGCAAGTTCTGCGTACTTCAATGAACCGACAATTGCCTGGTAGCCTTTGATATCATTGATTTCATTCTCCCCCCGATCCTCGGCCAGATCCAGCTTCACATTACGATCCATTGGAGTTGATACATCGTGAGCAGTCTGCATGTTGAACCGTTTGAGGATCATGGTGATGAAAGCCTTCCGGCCAAGACTGATGCCGGTACTGTTTCCCTCATGGTGGATTTCGATGCCGAGGAATTGCCATGCCGGGCCGAGATTGGTGATCTCGTACTTTTCCGAGAGCCTGGCCTTTACTTCGATCGCAGCTATGGTAGCGTCTTTTGGGTACAACACTGAGATATCATCGACGTACCGAAGCATCAGAATACCATCGCTGCGGAGATAGAGGTTGGGGTCGGCCTCGGACTGTGTGAACCCCAGAGAGCGCAAGAAGGTGTTCATACCATTGTGCCAAAGTCGTGGTGCTTGTTTGAGACCGTAACGTGCCTTCTTTGGTGGGACAATGATCCTAGGTGTGTTGAGTCATTCTGGCCAGCCTTCGGACAGGGTTATATTGATATCATCGTGATTGACCTCGGGATTGAGAAATGCAGTGACCACATCCAATTGATCAATGTTCCAGCCATGTTTTCCGACCAGGGAGATGAGATATTGAAAAGTGGTGAGTCTTCCGACAGGGGCATAGGTTTCTCCGAAGTCTGTGTGTTCATAGCCTTTAACTACTAGGCGTGATTTGTATCGTATGGTGCCCTTAGGATTATGCTTCGTCTTGTAGACCCATTTGGAGCGAATTAGCTTGACTCGCAATTGCCTTGCTTCCCGGGAGTCGATGGTTGTGAATGTGTTATTGAGCACAGTCGATGTGCATTCCTCTTCCATTGCTCATTGCCAGTCGTCTCGTTGTGGGCTGTCCATGGCCTCCGGGTATGTGAATGGATCGATGTTGATGGACGTTGATGCGAGAGCCTTTGCCATAATCATTAGTGCATTTGCGGAGATCTTAACCTGACTTCTTGTGACATGATTCATGCATGGTGGCTGTGGTTGGCATGACTGGTTGGTCATGGCCGCCGTTCAGCGGGCTTTGTCATTTTCGTGGCGGAGATGTCAAATGTGGACGACAGTTTCTCTGGACACCTGTGGTGCATCTTCCTCGTCAGGAGGACGTGATCTCACACCTGGTCTTGTAGGGAGACTTTGACGGTTGTCAGCGTCGGGCAGATTGTGGTCTGTATCATCGTCAGTACAGTCATGATCACCATTTCCATGGCCTTCACCTGTTCGACTGGTTCCTGCGTGGTCATGGAGAAGTCCATCTCCACTCGTTTCATAGTTATGTGCTTGGTGAAATCTATCTCCACTGTCGATTTCCTCGATATATTCCGTCTCTTCTGGTAGCTCAAAGATGTCTGTTTGGTCTCCTTGTAGGCATGAAGCATGGGCATTCCTTTTCTCGTCGAAAATGACATCGGACTGTGATCTTACTACTCAGAATGCTTGGTCCCATTTTCTCTAAAGTGTAGTCGAATCGTGCACGTACCCGACCATCATACAAGGCTTGGATCTTGGGCTGAATTTTCCATGGCGTTGCGGCTCAGGGATAAGTCGACTGGCGTAGCAGCCGAATCGCCAAAGGTGGTGGAGAGGAGGTTTGTACGAGATTTCATTGCCATCATTGTCGTGAGAGGGCTCGCCAAATGCTTGTAGCATCTTGTGTGGAGTTGGATATGGTGCTTGATAGCCGTCGCGGTCGTCGCTTTTCGTTAGGCCTTCGTTCGGGGTTCGCTGGAGGAGGTAGACTGCAGTATTGACTGCTTCTCCCCAAAAGACAAGTGGCGCCTGGGAGTCAATCATCATGGATCGTGCTTTTCGGTGATGGTCTGGATCATGCGTTCGGCAACGCGATTCTTATGGTGAGCGTAGGGAGGACATGGTTCGTATGTTGTGCCACGAGAAGCGAGCACCAGTCGGAAGGTCTTATTGAGATATTCTCCACGGCCAGTCTCGCACCGAAATTGTTTCACTTCGTATCCCATGGAGTCAACTCGGGCCTGATCTGATTGGTAGGCTGAAGTGCATGTGTTTGACTTCTGATCTGGAAGGACCCAAATGGAGGTGTATCGTGTGTAGTGATCGATGAATAAGATATAGTAGTGATGGCCAGCGGAGGTGGGCGTGGAGAATCGTCCACATACGTCCGAATGTATGAGTTCAAATGGCTTTGTAGTGTGCTTGGTCTTGATGTTGATGATCTTCTGCTTGCGCTTGGCCTGAATGCATGAAGTGCACATTGAGTCGTCTTTTGTATATCCGACAATGAGAGATCGTAGGGCAATGGGATGAATGTGGGCTAGGCGGCGGTGCCACAGTCGTGATTCTGAGATTGTGAGTGGCTTTGGAGATTCGGTGGTAGGTGGACTTTGAGTTACAGTGCTGGCTGCACTTGGAGAGGCGGTGTGGAGTGAGCTTGTAGTAGGCTCGGTGGAGTGCGCGATTGATGGTACAGTCATATGTGCGCTCGATGATGCTCATTTTCTCTTCTCCTTTCTTGGAGTGGACTTCGTAGACATGCTTGGCACTGTCGAAGTGAGTGCAGTTGCGGGAGATATGATATAGAGGTCATTGACCCGATTGCCTGTGATGGTGATTGATGGAGATGATATGGAGCACTTGCTGGGTTCAAATGTGGATGTGTACCCGGCTGAGTCCAATTGATTGATGGAGAGAAGCGAGAGCCGGAATGTAGGCATGTAGAGAGCATTGACTTTGTACTCCTGTGAAACGTTAACGAGTCCATGATGGCATACTGTGACTTTGTTATCATTTCCGAGCTCAATCACTATTGGCTGACGAAGTTTCTTTATTGAGTTGAATCTGGTGCGGTCATTGCACATAAGGTGAGAAGCTCCGGAATCGATGACCCATGCAGCTGTAGCAGAGGCTGCGGTGAGAGCGGTCGCGTGGTAGCCCAGTCAGATTAGGTCGTGAGCTCCGGCTGTGGCTAGTGATGCAGTGCCCTTGTTGACTTTGTTGCGTTGATCCCGGGCACGTTTGAAGTGGATGCAGTCGGACTTGAAGTGTCCTGAGAGACTGCAGTGGTAGCAAGTACGTTCGTCGTTCCTGGAGGAGTTTGTACCGCAGGTGTTTGTACTGCTGGTGTTTGTGTCCTTTTCAGCGTGCTTTCTCTTTCCGCATGCTTCGGTGGTATGATTGTCCATTTTGCAGTATGTGCATTTGTGCTTCTGGTGTCCGTTTCTTCGTCCACCTCCGCGTCCGCCACCAGGTCCGCCACGGCCATGGCCACTGCCATGACCACGATTTCCGCCACGGGAGTATAGGGCCGCTCTGGTAGATGCATCTCCGATCTCTTTGGTCAGGGTCGTTCGCTCGGCATATTTGCGGATCACATCCATACACTGCAGGGATGTGGGAGCGGGGATCCGCTGTTCAAGGATTTGGATGGTCATTTCTTATGAATTAGATAGGGTAGTGAAGATATGTGTCTTCAAGGCGTCATCAGTGATATTTTCGGTGGTGCCAATTAGCTTTTTGCGGAAGGCGATTAATTTGGTAAAGTACAGGGTGACCGTTGTGTCTGGCGATGGTCGAAAGGCGGTGAACTTCCGCACGACTTGGGTGCTGCCAAGTTTTGTTGAGGCGTTGTCAAGACGGTAGCTAAGTGCTTCCCACATTTCCACGGGGTCGTCGATATCGTCGATGAGTGGAAGGAGTTTGTCGCAGCATCCGAGGTGCATTTGTGCTAGTGCCTTATTGGCTCGCTCATGCCAGCTTTCTTGTAGAGGGCGTAGGGAGACGCCGTTGCCAAGAGGGAGGAGCTCGACACTGGTGACAATATTGTAGGATTTCTTGGCGATGAGGACTCGGCGAATCATCTCCTTCCTGACTGGGTAGTTTTCCTCGGTCAGCTTGGGCACATTGCCATGATCAGTCTTGAATGTTTCGTTTGACATGTTTTTTAGAGTGGAGGAGGTTAGGAAGGTGACGATGGAGAGTGATGGATTGTGATGGTGTTGTGGCTGATGAGCAGGGATGGTTGTGAGTGGGTTAGTGTTTTTGAGGCTTTTGATTGTAAGATATAAATAGAGTATTTTGGGAGTAATGATGGTAGTGGGCGCCGGGCTCATAACCTGTTGAAATAGTGATTATTGAGCAGCTTGATTGTATTCTATCTAAGAGGGCCACAAGGCCAGTATATATATGAACGTACCAGTATGGCTGAATGCTATCAGCTCGTACCAGAGTCAACAGTCATTTCCGGCCATACGAGACATCACCGTCTCCGGCCATACAAGACATCTCCGTCTCCTGCCATAAAACACATCTCCGTCTCCGACTGTACAAGACATCTCCGCCTCCGGCTGTACAAGACATCTCCGTCTCCGGCTGAGACCTGTATATGCAATAGCATTCAGGATGGAAGAAAATATGATTGGAATGGAGCAAAATGAATCATTCAAGGGTAATGCAAAGTGGGTATACACGGTTCGGAGGCATGCCTGGAGCAAGAGCATATGTTCATAACAAGTGGCGGCTTGTCAAAATTGGCCAGGGAATACAATATGCATGCAGTGTCAAATTTGAGACCATCAAACTCCACAGGATAGTGCCTTTGAGGTGTGCCTGAACTTCATCCCTCAGCGAGGAAATACTCGGCTGTATGCTTCAGGTAAGCCTGGAATACGCGGGCCATGTCTTAAGATACGATACATCAACTCGAGATGTCTTAGACAGTCTTTTTATCCCTGGTTGATTCGAGATATACAGTACTGGATCTGGCTCATGAGTGTCGAGAAGTTGACAGCGATTCTCTTGTGCAAATTGACTATAAAGTATTCAACATTGTTGATTCAGTGAATTTGCAGAATTCTATTGTGACTCTAGTATCTGGTGTGCCTGAAATAGAAAAGAAACAAATAATTGGAAACAAGCATGGAGGTTCAAGTGGACCTGAAAACATGGATCTCGTTCGCAGATTTTGGTATCTCCATTCCACACGGTCAATATTAGATGATGTTGCACAGTGGTTGCAGCTTCGACAGATTCCCACAAGAGAATATTCGGCACCACGGAATCTCACTCGGTCCATCATTACACTGGCTCACCTGCTTTTCATCACATATCGGTTCATCCAAATGAGGCTACAATTCGGATTCAGTTTCCAATTGACTTCATCTCATATTCATCACTGTAATCAACCACCACGAAAGGGAATAGACCTCTAACCAATACTCCTGAACTCCTCAATTGCATCATATTCTCCATACCATTTGACTATTTTGCATCAGTTGGAGAGATTGTGTTGGTTGAATGTTTAAAGAGGGGTACCTTAATTTTGCTGGCCTGATACTTATCGTTCATCCTCACCATCTGACGGCTCGAAGTCTCCATGCTCCGTATGCCGCCTCGGATGGTCCTGTCTACACTGCAGAATCTGGTATATCATCTTCGTCGTGATGTTTGGTCGGCTCATCAGACCATCCAGAACTTATAATTGAGCCACTCCAGAGAGCTGGTGGAGATCAGTCGCTCTGATATCACAACCATTGGGTCCAGTGTTCAATAGCCATGTGTGTGGAACGCAGTGTTGCCCCAGTCGGACAACCCATGCAAATACCTGGCGCAAATCATTCAATACCCAGAACTTCTGAGCTATCACTGCATGGTTTGGTGCTGTGAGATTGAAGCCTGTCCCACCCACTTTGGGTGTAGTTACAAACACAGAGGGATTTGGCAAATTTTCGAATTTGAGCGGTATTTCTGAGCGCCCATCGTTGCCCATTTCCAGATTCATGTAGAAAATATCCAAATGATCCATGAAAGGTTTTGTGAGCCACCACTTCAAATGACAAACATGGCCTGCCAGAGGAAAAAATAGCAGGGCCATTTGAGGAGGAGGTGAATGAGGCAAGGCGCTTATAATACTTGCAGGCTCATGCAGGAGTGCCTCATTCGATGCTTCGTCTTCATCAGGTTTGGGATTCTCCGCAGGTCCATAGATAAGCATTGGCAGAAATGTGTCTCCAAGCCATCAGAACATCGGAGAATTCACCCAAGTATTGTGTGGCCACTCATCGTATCATTGTCCTAAAATGTCATTCCATTCCTCAGTGTCTCCCAATACCAATGAAAACTATGCCAGCCGCCATCAATGTACCCTCCACGCTCTTGAAGCACGCCGTGAAGTGTATCTCACCACAAGGGTATTTAGTTGAGCTTGCTCTTCCGCAGTCCATTCGAGATCAACAAGGTGTGCATTCTCCTGCGGTATCGGAACAAGTGCTCTCCCATTCGCGAGTTTTCATTGTGACCACCTCCTGATCATCCAGGGCATTGCAATTTGTATCATCCGGTGCGCCGGATCCTGTTGAGCGTCCGGGTCTTCAGTCCGGATGGCATGCATCAAACTCTTCACAGCGGAATTCACTGCATCGGTACTGTGCATTTCCATCACAGTATCATCCTCTGGATCTTCAGGTGCACCTGAAAACAGCCACATCATCTGATAACACCAGTCACAGAGTGCATGGAATCCTGGTATAGCTGTGACTTGAAGTTTGAATCCAATTCTCGCATTCGTCACAATTCTCCTGCCCACGCTCTTTCTTGTCTTGTATTGATGAGTCTCATCAAAAATCCGAAAATTCCATGAACAGTGTGAGAGCCAGCCATTGCTTGATGGTTTCGCTCTGGATGTTAAGGTATCATACAAAACAGGATGGATATTCCATTGGTTTTCCAGCTCATCAATACTAGTGTTCAAATCCTCTTGGGTGAGATTCGCATTTTCTGCTTGCAACATGTTGACCAGTTTGAAATTGGTTCCAAGTGTCATCTCGTCGATGACAGTCTTGAAGATCTCTGCCACTCCGGGCATTGTGACCACCAAGATTGGTTCATGGGCCGATATATATGCTGGATGCCCATGAGGTGGTGTTGTCTGGATCTCCAACAGGTGGCGTGGCACAGAATTCAATCTCTGGAGTGGATACCACTCCCATTCTTCACCTACAATGCCGGGAAAGTCGTTGTGCGCTACAATCACCCACTCTTCAAGGGTATTCCCCTATAAAATCGATAGTGACAACCCCATTACGACTTTCTCAGTCACCAATTTGCAAAGTATTGCCACTGCAACCGAGGTGAAAGTCTTTCCAAGACCTATTTCATCTGCCACCAGTGCTCCTTGCATATCAGCATCGCAAACCCATCTCCTCATGCTGAGCCAGATGACCTAAACCTGGTGCGCCAGAAACTTAGTTCTGGGTAGGCCTGGAATTGAATACTTGTGGCCCGGAACACAGTCATCAGTTGATTGGTGAATAGGATGGGCATTCCGCAGCCTGGCCGCCTCATCAAGACACTCATGTTCAAATTCATTGTTGATTGTGTAAACAACAGTGATCAATACTGAGCCGGTATTATCTGGATCAAGGACCTCCTCGCCATCCACTTGCCCCTGAACCACTCTTGCACTTTGGTCGATCTTCATTTCGTCCTCAATTATCTCTTTCAGTTGCTCGAAGGTAAGTTGGGCAGTTGGGCTCATACTCCGGCACTCCCGAAATTCATCGCAATGTTCGGTATTTCTCAGAGAAGCATTTGGACCAAATAATATGTGAAATATAATCAATTCTATTCACTCAATCAGAACTTACATTAATACTATCAATCCCTTTCCTACCTGCCTCCTCATCCACGACTCTTTGGTTTTCATCGGATCCCTCCAGAGTCTCAGTATACTGAGTAGCAGTGCGCATAACTTACCTTAACACCGCTAGCGGCGATTACCTTGGCTGGTCTCATCATGTGCTGCGCAATATCCTTCCTTGTCGCTGCCTTCATTTCCACCAAAAATCGTTTCACATTGTCTCCCAGTTTCACCTTGAAGGCATTTGAAAGGGAACTGTGGAATGAAATCGGGACCATATAGAGGGTCATTCATCATGTGCCCCGGGGCGTATTATCCCATATATTCTTCATCCAATTCTTCCTGCGTCAAGTTGCATCTGTAAATTGCAGTCAGACAGTATGGTTCTTTCAGGCCACAATTATTCTTGATGCAATCAATCAGCTCCTCCCAGTGCCTTACATCTGTGTACCAAGCTTGGAGTTGATTGCTGGATGTCTGGTCATTGTTGCCGTTCGGCACTCGACGAATCACAACCATGAAGGTTGTATTTGGTATCTCTGTGACGTGACCTCTCGCTTGAGTCCCCGCATGTTCTCCGAAAGCCGTCGCTGGTCGCTTGTTGCCTTGCCGTCCCTTTTTCCTCGTCTGCCAAACCGCACTTTCACATTTCTTCAAAAACATCCCAACCCACTGTCGCCGAATCCATTCAGCATTATCAAAATTCTCCACAGGCAGCCAGGTCTCCAAAGTCTCCAACAAATCTCCAACAATCATCTCCCAGTGCAGAGGTCCGTCTCGCAGCTGATTCAAATGTTTCTGTCCCGGTATAATGGACCAATGCTTCTTTTCCAGAAACCCAGCCAGCCATACTTTCTTCCACTTGTAAAATGTACTAAAGTTGGGCTGTCCAATCCATGTGGCAAATTGCTTCAAGGAGAATTCCATTTGCTTCAAGCTGGTTGAGGCGTTGACTTTGGCCCCGCCCAGGTCCAACGAATCATCGCTCTCATCATCTCCATCGAATTCATCATAAGAGGTATCAGGTAATGGGGGCAAATCCGCAATCCTTGCAACATCTGTCTTGCGTGGTTCTGCCGTCGGCAGAAATCGTTTCGTTGGGAGACTCATTGGGGGTCTCCCAGGTGCACCGGGCAGTTGTCCGTATGGAGTAGAGGCGGAAGATGTCAGCTGAATAACTGGATTATTTCCAGCCGGTGCTGGAGGCACTCGAAATGCGCCACGCGATAACGGCCCTGTCCTGTGAATTGCTGAGGGGGGAACATTTGAGGTCCACCATAACCTCCTTGGGGGAAGTTGTATCCTTGCCACGATTGCCCAGAACTCGGATATCCTTGGGTGGCACTTCAGCTTGGTTGCAAGCATGGTGTCATGTAGAATGAGGCACGGTGGCAGACCTGGGGAGCGCCTGGGAATGGTGGCTGTGAAGGTGGGTAACTAGACTCCGGTGGTGGATGAAATTGATTCGAGGGTTGCCCAAATTGAGTGTCTTTGCACCATGAATTTCCAGCATCATTATCTGATGCTCCCACATTGTCCTCTGGATGTTGTTGTGAGCTAAACAGCCCACCGGTTGGAGCCATATTAGTTGTCTGCGGTGGAGATCCGTTCGTCGACATTGTATGGGAACAAAGGTTGCTGATAAACACATTCTCAATTCAATTTGTGATTTCGAATGAAGCAGAGTGTAGTTGAGAATATGGAAGACAGCAGTGACCTTCAGCAGAATGAAGGCCTCTTATATCTATCTTTTTTGTCACAGACTGTGGTGTTTCACTGCACCTTCGATCCCTTGAAACCCGGCTGAGAAAAAGAACTCATAATCACACACATCTTGCCTTTTTTGTCATATGCTCGAATTCATATACTAGCATCTTGGATTGAAGTTCACCTTTGTTCGGTTAATGACTGTAAAGGTCATAGAAGTGATAATACTTGATATCTCCAGGACACCAACAAGAACTATATCCGGTTGGATGGTTAGCACAACTAGGCATTTTACACTCAAAATGTTTGTGTACAACCTACTTCTTCATTCAATATGAGGCCTGTTAGTCAAGCAGCAACTGTGATTGCTTGCTTTTGAGCTCCTTGTGTAAACCTCGTTGTCTCCTCAGGATCCACCTACCAGTCAAGGATCGTTACTGACAAAAACATCCTACCAGCATTATCAGTTCTCGATGATCATTGAGCGGGCATACAGCCTGCTAGGAAACTTACCTATTCATTGTATTAGGTTGATGTTATCTGCTGCTTGAGGCTCGAGGGTAGACATTATCTGCACAATGCCGCAATGACATAGTATACGATAAGGCCGATCGTAGTAGCACCTGATGAACAGTATTAGCAGTTGATCGCAGTCATGACAAAAGAAAAGTTTTCTGCTAACGAATTTCAGTAGATACTGTGCAGCATCACTGTGCGGGATTTGATATATATTATCCTAGTTTGTGATGAAAACTGATCGTGAGGTGACTTTGTTTTACCCCTCCTCTACATTTGGTGGGGTGTGATGAGGCTTTGAAAGTGATAAGCTAACCCAAGTTATCTCAAATTCAAACAAATATCTTCGAGGCTCAATTGCAGCAACAAACCATACCCCCTTAAGCATCATCGGGATTAGTCAAAACCCTGAGCATTTCTCAAATATCGTCAACACTCGTGGGAAACATGTTGAATGGTTCATCTGCACACAGCAATTATGCGCCGAGAACCAACTGGAGGCTCACTATCAACAATATGACCCAATTTCGATGAATGAAAGGCTATTACCCAACAGAATTCTACCACCTGCCGGCTGGGATCACCATCAGCCATCATGGTTTGACTACAGTAAGGTCAACCTGAATGGCCATCGACAAGCTGTCAATTAATGAACAACTCATAGACAACGTACTGGGTGCACCACCACCTGAAGATACTCCCAACGAAGAACCTATAGACCCTCAGCAGCCTGATCTCACCTGTACCTCTGATCCGACCAAGACAAAGGCTCATAGGCAGGTCGTTGGAGTGGAAAATACGGGGGGGCAAGAGTATGGCAACGCAACTGGATTGTACAACAAGCATCGCAAGTACTGCGAACAATGGAATCCCCAGCATCCATTTCGGTCCGCACACAACTTTCAGCAGGCTCAGTTATCTAGCCAGCAAATGAAAACCTGGATAGATCAACATCTCAGGCGTGGACTGGCCAACATCAGAATCGAATGATTCCAATCTGCACATGCCATACGAAAGCTACTCTCTGAACTCGGTTCTGGGCTCGGCGATAATATTTGAATTGAAGATGACTCACATATCTTCGGAATATTATACTACAGGGATATTCCCAAATGTATTCAGTTCCTTTGGGCATATCTCCCATTTCAGGTGCACTTCGATTTTAAACCGGTGCGCCTCGCTGCCTCTGAGGGTCATCGAATCTCCAGGGAGATGAACACGGACGATTGGTGATGGGAAACCCAGGATCAACTTCCTACTGGAGCGACAATTTTGCCGATCATATGTGAAACCGACAAGACTTTCTTCACCAAATTTTCGGGCGACAAGCATCCCTGGCCGCTATATCTTATAATTGGTACTATTGGAACAGATATCTGGTGCAGACCTGAACAGCACACCTGGATCATTCTCGGGCAGATCCCATGTCCCCCGAAAGGTGCCAAAAACATTGACGAATCATGTCATTCCGCGGTTGGAACTGTGCTGTCTCAACATAGGCATCTTGACATCTCTGGCCCTGGCTTGAAATGGGATTGTGCAGATAGATTCCAGCGACAATGTTACCCTCTGTTGGCAGCCTGGGTTGGGGATTATCCAGAACAAGTCATGGTTGCTGAAGTCTCGTATGGCTCATGCCCGATGTGTGACATTGCAAAAGGTGCGCCAATGGGGCATTCCACTTTTCGACCACTCGATAACTCAAGAGACCAGCATATTTACTCAGAGCTGCTGGAGGACAATGATATTGATGCTATTCACACTCTAGGTGTCCACCCAATCTGCAACCAGTTCTGGCAATACCCTCTCTGCAATGTCTATCGCCTTTGGCAGCCTGATGAATTGCATCAACTGCTCCTGGGTTTGGTTAAAGACTTATTGCACTGGCAGCTTAAATACCTGAAAGCTACAAATGTCAAGGATGAATTTGACAATCAATTCACATCAGTACCACGATATCCTGGCCTCCATCACTTCTCTGAACCTTTCTATTCATTACAAACCGGCACCTGGCAAGGTCCAGAGATCCGTGGAATGATCAGAACACGGGCTGTGAATTGCGCTCCAATTCTGGACTGCTCCAAGGATGACGGGAAAACTGCGGTGGAAACGCCTCCAATGAAGTGGTAATGGGAGCAGAGCGGGAATTATGTGAATTCAATCTACTTGTTAACCTACAAAATCACTTGAATCTATCCCTCAAAGAACTTGATGATGCACTCAAGCGAAATTACGGGAAGATGGGTATTTTTCGAGAACAGAAAATGTTGAAGTCTGCGAAGACCAATGTGGATGACCTCTTGGCAAGGGTATCCCATCAGTTACACGAACAAAAGATTCACAAGATTCATGCTGCAATGGAGGCCCTTGTGTATGGGGCTGAAAAGGTTTCCACAATAATACTTAGGCAATTTCAGGTGCGCCTGAACAGAGCCCGACGAGTGGCAACCAGTTGGTCAGATGTTGATCGACAGAAGGCAATCGAGCGATTGGAGCAAGAAATACAGCGTGTGAGACCTGCCAATCTCAACCATTTCGACAAAGTGTTCAAATTTCATGGGCGACAACAATCGCAGGAAGTTGGGACGAAGGCAACCGGTCCAAGAACCAAATTTGCAAAAGCACTTGCGCTAATGACAACTGCCGCGAAAGAAGCGGCTCAAGGGGTGGCAACAATGACTGCCTACAAGCGACTGCAATTCCAGATCCGCAGATCCAATGCTGCGACAGAAGCCACGTCCTGGAGCTTGGCTGATATGGAGCGGGTCACTGCCCAACTGGAGAGAGAGATTTATGGCATCATATTGAATGAACAGAAGCGGTTCAAGAAGGAATTCTCCATCCGGTTGATCGAGTTTGAACCTTGGTGGGAATCAATCGGCATTCAGGCACTCAGGAGAGCCATCGAACAGGGTGTAATCCATTTCGGACATCCAAAGATGCATCTTGTGAACCCTATATCAGAGTCGATTTGCCCAATGGGTTCTGGTGACGATTTCACCACTGATATTTCCGCACAGCTACAAATCACCAATGTGAAAGATGCATATCGATGTAACAACAAAGTCAATTACATTCGACAGATGCCCAGGCACAATGAGCGGTGTACCGGTCTTGACTATATGGAGGAGACACTGTCATACCTTGCACTCCAAGGCTGGTACGATATTGACTGTGCAAAAGTTTTCAACCTACTGTCCGCTACCAATAAACAGTGGAGCACTTGAAGTGCCCATCTGTTACGTCTCGAAACGATTGAGGAGGAGCCCTTTATCCACCCTGTATCACAGCAGGTATTTCAGTTGAGACAAACTTATGTTCGCGGAGTGTGCAGAAGAATCAAATTAACCTCACTCGGAGATGCATCAGAGGATTTCGGAATTCCCAAATTTGGACAGCTATTCCACCCGCCAATTGAAGAGGACTGGGGACACCAAGGTAGTCGGCTTGTGCTCGGATATGATCAGAATGTACCCAAAGACAGTATATTTAATAAACTCCAGAATGGGCTGTTGTATTACTGTCAACCATTTCACAACCCTAGTTCTGGTGAGCGCCTGGGACTTGAATGCAAAGTAGAATATACCAATGCCAACCACGGGATCATGCCTGAAGCTCATAACATCTGGGTCCAGTATACACACAGTGAAGAGAATGACCTGGATAACACCTTCCAATGTCAAATTCCTTGTTTTCCTGTAACATACTTCAGTTGGACTCCTCCAAGTCAGATCCTCCAATCTCAGGAGCGCCAGCCTTCCGGGAAAACATTATAGACCTTTTCTAAGAGGTGCAGGAAGACTCAGCAATGGGTATTACGTACTCAAGCTCAAGAATACACTTTGGTGATTCCAACAAAGTACAAAGATCATTATGGTTGGGCTGATTGTGTGAATGGGTTCATCTGGGTTGTCAAACTTACCAATAAGATGCATATTGTACCCGGTGGAGCAACAGTTGGACTGGCGCATTTGGTGCGGGAGAATACCGCATCGGGCGACATCAATGGATTATGGCTTGTAAATATTCATGTTTATTTAGATACTTCCTGGACTGTATATGAATTAGATTAGAATGCCTGATACAGGTGTATTGCTGTGAGATTGTTTATTAAATTGTACTATTCAATGTAGACATTATATATTATCACTTGCGCAGAGTATGGCTCCAGGTGCATCAGAATCGTATTGCAGACGAGTGTCGTAGTCCCAGCAGCTCCGAAATTGTACCAACCTAAAGGCATCGTTGTATAGCATTCTGATGAAGACTTCATACTCTTGAGAATATTCTTGAATTCTGTTCCGCTACTTCAGAAGCATTGAGGAGCACTTGTAAGTACTCTCAGAGTATCTGAGCAGCATATCGTTTTGCATTCAACCTGTTCGGGAGCTTCTAGGAGCTTCTGGAATGATCGGTGTCGCTGTCCGGAATAGCTGAGTGGTTGAGTAATGACTTCCGAACCATTTTACATTTTGCTGATGTAGGACTCCTTGACTCAGTGCAGTATATGGGGGGAGTGGGAGTTGCCAGTCATCGGCAGAGTTGCTCCGCAGAATTTCTCTGTTGGTAATCTCACAAAACCTCCATCATATTTGATGGAGATGGTAAGTTGAGAAGGTACTTTGTAGTAGGGAAGTGTATGTTCAAATATACTACATAGTCAATATCGAGTTATGTGATATTACAAATTGGCGAAGTCTTTGCATTTATTGTTGTGTCAGCAGTGCATCTGGAAAAAGATACTCTTTTATGTATAATTGACCATAGGCCATATGGTGTACCATAATCTCTAGTAACACTAATGTGATCAAATAATACACACTTCCCTAGGGCTATTTAATCTAACCTCCAATAATACAGTTGTAATTTACCGATACCACAACTGAATTATAATGGTAATTCCACTATAGCAAATGTATTATATACTACAATTCACTAATAATTGATTACAATTACTCATTTATTTGCTACTCTGATATCTCCTTTCGCATCTTTAACATGGACTCTTGTAACTCAGACATGCTCGCTTGGACAACTCTGCCAAGCGCACGCTCTGACCCTCATGACTCTGAGAAGCCTAAGTTACTCCCACAACTCTGACATGCTTACTCTTACAACTCTGACAATCTTGCTACCACAACTTTGATATGCTCACAATCACAACTGATGTGCTTGCTCTCAAAACCCTGACATACTCACATTTCATCCGCAAAATGTATTTTAGTCACTGGGAGCCTCCAGGTGTGTCTGTAGGATGTGGAGTGTAAAGTTAGATGCGTCAATTTCAGGAGAGTTTCAGGCCCTAGGATGGCATTCCGGCTGGCCTTTAGAGTAACTGGGATCTCTGATGACCGGTACAGGAGTACCATGGGAGGTATTGTGTTAGGTTTCCGAATACCTCAGAGTGCTGGAGAGAACATTGGGTGCACCTGGGAGCACCTGTGAGTGCCGGCGACAAGCCTGGGAGCACCCACTACAATCCTGGGAGTGCTGAAGACAAGCCTGGGAGCCCCGGCGACAAGTCTGGGAGCACCTAGAATCACAGCCGAGCTGTCTGGGAGAAAGAACACCTTCTTTGGGAATGCTGCTGGAGCGCCTGGAAATCATAGCTACTACTTATTGTTCAATGATTTTTAAAACTCATGTGCTCGGTTTGTATTCTCATGTATGAAACTATATAACTTCCCAGCCACACATGGTATATCTGGACTGGCTGCACGCAGTGATTGAGCGCATTTTAAGGGGCGCCTGACAATGCCAATCGAATACACTCAGCGATATGATCTGCGGCCGGGATTGAGAGAGTTCGATAATGCACTGGGAGGCCGTAATCGTGCACACTTGGAGACAGCAATCGAGTGAGTCTGGAGATACACTTCTAGGCAGTGATTGAATGAGTTTGGAGGCGCACTTGGAGGCCGTGATTGAGCGAGTTCGGAGATGCACTTTGAGACCATGATTGTGTAAACTTGGAGGCCGTACTAGAGCTAGTTTGGAGATGCAGTTTGTAGGCCATGATCGTGTGAACTTGCAGGCCGTATTGGAGCGAGTCTAGAGATACTCTTGGAGGTTATGATCGAGCGAGTTTGGTGATGCACATGGAGGCCATGATCAATCGAGTTTGGAGGTACACTGGAGGCAGTGATTGAACGAGATTTGACAAGTACATGGAGGCGGTTGATGGACAGCACACCTGGCGCTGAGCCTGTATCCATCCGGTACTAAACTCGACCTTTGTGCTCCGATGAAGAGCTGGCTGATGGCGGTCCATCGTGTAGGGAGGCACTCTGAAAGCTGAAGCTACATTCAGGGGTCAACTCGTACTCATGAGAATGAAGAGAAGACATTAAGTTTTCGGTGGATACTGTACTCGGTGTATGCTGGACTCGGTGTTTGATATACTCGGTGTATGCTGTACTCGTTGTATGATATACTCGGAGGATGCTGTACTCGGTGTATGCTGTACTCAGTGTCAACTCATTGTCATGGGATGGAGAGATAGAGAGGGATGACTCAACTTTGTGTTCTGCGATGATGGTAGAGTTGTGGATGAGAAACAACGAGACGGGAGAGGAAGATGAGTACGATGTGGATGATACGAGTGGATATTAGACATCAGGGGTAAGACTTGCCTGACTGGGTTGGGAAGACCTTGTATCACTCTGAATACACACCGGATGGGGACTCGTACCTGCTGTATCCGGGATGGTACATTGAATGGCACCCAAAATGCCTTCAAGTCCCAGTTTCTCGTGATGATTTGTCCCATCTCCTCTCATCTCTCTCTCTTTCATCCTCGATTCTACCATCTACCAAGAACACGAAGTTAGGTAATCCATCTCTATCTCTGCCTGCCATGATCAAGAGTTAACACCGAGTACAGCATACGCCGAGTACAGCATTCACCGAGTACCGCATCCACTGAGTACTTCATACACTGCGTACTGCATCATCCCAACATCAACTGTCTCTCAATCCCACCCAGTTTTTCATCTCTGGTCAGACAATGTGGTACTCAATTCTCTACATTCCCACAATTACGAATTAAGCAATGAATAGACTCTCAGCTCACGTCGCTTGTCCCTCCTGAACTACCTCCTCCAGATTGACCACTGCCAAGTACTCCTCTTATCTTGCTCAATCATGGCCTCCAGGTGCATCTCCAAACTCACACCATCCTGGCCTCCAAGTGCATCTCCAAACTCCCTCAATCACAGCCTGCCAGTGTATCTTGAACTTCGCACAATTATGGCCTCGAAGTTCACATGATCATGGCCACGAAGTCCATCTCCAAACTCGTTTGATTACAGCCTCCAATTAGATCTACAAACTCACACGATTACGGCGTCCAAGTTAACACAGTAATGGCATCCATGTTGAACTCCCAACTCGCTTGATTACGGCCCCGCAGTGTGTCCCCAACCCCGCTCGATCACAACTTCCAGGTGTATCTCCTAACCTCCACCATTGTTGCCTGCAAGTGTATCTCCAGATTTGGCCGATTACGGCTTCCAAGAGGATCTCGTAACTCGCTGGATCATGATTAGGTGACATGTTGAAGCTAGACGGTAGACAGCCCATTATCAGCATTCAGCCGCACCTTGCATGGCATCCAATTTGAATTCTTGAGAATGACATCAGCAAAATGTATTTTAGTCACTGGCAGCCTCCAGGAGAGTCTGAGAGAATGTGGAGTATAAACTTAGAAGCATCAATTTCAGGAGAGTATCAGACCCTAGGAAGGCATTCCGGCCAGCCTTCAGAGTAACTGGGATCTCTGGTGACTGGTACAGGAGTACCATGGGAGTGGTTGTGGTAAGTTTGGGAACACGTCGGAGCGACGGCAACAAGTCTGGGAGCGACGGCCACAAGCCTGGGAGCACCTCGAATCACTGAAGAGCAGTCTGAGAAACACAACATCTTCTTTGGGAACGCTGCTGGTGCGCCGGGACATCATAGCTACTACTTATCATTCAACGACTTTCAAAACTTATGTATTCAGGTTGAATTCTCATCTATGTATCAATGTATCTATGTATCTATATAGCTACCAAATCTACACACGGTAGATCTGTACAGGCTGCAGGCGGTACTTGAGAGCAATTCGAGGTGCGCCGAAAGATGACGATTGAGTGATCTCAGAGAAACACTTCGAGGCCATGATCGCGCAACTTTGGAGATGCACCTGGAGGGCGAGATCGAGTGAACTCAGAGATTCTATTGGAGGCCGGAATCGAGAGCGTTTGGAGATGCACTTGGAGGCCGAGATTGAGTGAACTGAGATTCAATTAGAGGCCGAGAGATCGATCGACTTTGGATATGCATTCGGAGGCCGAGATCCATTTCACTCAGACATGCACTTGGACACCCGTAATCTAGTGAACTCAGAGATGCAATTAGAGGCTGTGATGGAGTAAGTTTGGAGATGCCCACGGAGGCCGAGATCGGGTGAACTCAGAGAGGCACTGGGAGGCCATAGTGGAGCGAGTTTGCAGATACCCTTGGAGGCCGTAATCAAGCCTGTTTGGAAACGCACTTGGAGGCCGAGATCGAGTAAACTCAGAGATGAAATTGGAGTCCGTCATTGTGCGAGTTTGGAGATGCACCCGGAGGCCGACATCGAGTTAACTCAGAGATGCAATTGGAGCCCGTAATCAAGCCAGATTGGAGGATTGGTTGAAGGCGGTCAACGAGAGGTGCGCCGGGTGCTTAGACTCTATTCATCGGTTAGTTCCAGCAAGTTGTAACCGTGGGAATGTGACGAGGTGACTCGACCTTTGAGCTCTCACGGAGAGCTGGCTGGCGGCGGTCGACCATGTATGGAGGCATGCCGGAAGCTGAAACTACATTCAGGGGTCAACTCGTAATCGTGTGAATGAAGGAATGACAGACAATCTTGGCTGTATGCTGTATTCGGTGTATGATGTACTCGGTGTATGCTGTACACAGTGGTAACTCATAATCGTGGCATAGAGGGATAGAGATGGATGCCTTAACTGTGTGTGCAGCGATAATGGTGGAGTTGTGGACGAAACAGAGAGATGGGGATGAAGATGGGAACGATATGGAGCATATGAGTTGATATGAGAAATCAGGGGTACTACTTGCCTGATTGGGTTTGGAAATCCTCGGATCGGTGTTATTGCCCGCCGGATCGGGACTTGTTCCTGCCGAATCAGGGATGGTAAATTGACTTGCACACGAAATTCTCTAAGCCCAAGTTTCTCATGATGATTTCCCTTGTCTCCTCTCATCTCTCTCTTTCTTATCCTCAACTTCAACATCACCTAAGAACACAAAGACAAGTCATTCCTCTCTATCTCTCCATGCCATGATCATGAGTTAACACCGAGTTCAGCATATACTGAGTACTGCATCATCCCAAGATCGAGTGTCGCCCGCTCCCAGCCAGTTTCATCTCTGATCTGTCAGTGGACCTTGTTGAACTCAATTCTCTACATTCCCAGAATGACGAGTTCACCAATGAATTGAGTTTCAGCTCCCATCACGCCTTGTTCCCAATCCACCGCATCCAGATCGACAGCCTCCAAGTAGTGCTCCAATCTCGACCAATCATGGCCGAGTGCATCTTCTCCCTCGCTCGATTACAGCCTGCAACTGCATCTCTGAGTTCACACGATCTAGGCCTCCAAGTGCATCTCCAAACTAGCTCCATTACGGCCTCTAATTGCATCTCTGCGATCACTCGGTCTCGCCCTCCCAGTGAATCCTAAACTCGTCCGATTACGGCCTCCAATTGCATCCCTGAGTTCACTCGATCTCAGCCTGCAAGTACGTCTCCAAAGTTGCTCGATCATGGCCTCCAATTTCATTTCTGAGTTCCCTCGATCCCGGCCTCCAAGTGCATCTACAAAGTCGCTCGATCACGTCCTCCAATGCCATCTCTGAGTTCACTCGATTTCGGCCTGGAAGTGCATCTCCAAACTCGCCCGATTACTGCCCACAATTGCATCTCTGAGATCACTCGATTTTGGCCTCCTGGTGCATCTCCAAACTTATTCGATCACGGCCTCCTGGTACATCTCTTAGTTCACACTATCATGGTGTGGTGAAACCGCGGAGCTCTCTTGGCATCGGAAGGGTACTTGTGAGAAGGTGCGGTTCTGCCCCGAGGAGTGTATGGCGCGATGGTGAGAGCATATGACGGGGTACCCGACCGTAAGGAACCGAACAAATTGTGTGGATCTGTGAAATCTCGGCAACAGTGGGTGAGGAACCACACAAATTGCGTCGATCTACATTTGCTAGGCAAGAGTGCGTGGGGCAAAGTGCTGGGAAAGATAGGCTGTGTGTATTTCGCATAATGACATGACGTCTACATACCCCACAGTATCTCCATTCGCACCCTCTTCTCGTTGCTCAGTCCGTCTCTGTTGTGGCTGTATCGCCGTATATCCCCCGCCAGCTTCCCCCTGGCTAACTGAGTGGCAGTGGTGGTGAGAAACGGATTTTGTCGCCCCGATGGCCTCCAAGTGCATCTCCACGTTCTCTCAATCAGCGTTTCCAGGTGCTCCTCCGATTACGCTCGAGTACCATCTGCAGCCAGATCGACCATAGGTATATATATAGGGAGACTTAGATACATAGTACATACCATATTATGATGTCGCGAAGCTTGTGACTGTAACAAACATGACTATGATCAACCAAATGCTTTCTGGTTATGGAACCCTAAGATCCACTGCTGTGATAATACGGCACTAAGTCTCCCGCAGACCGGCACAGAGGTCTCTGCTGCTCCCACATTCGACTATCTTATAAGTCAAATCTCGGAGGATCCTCAATGCACCTCCATAACTGCTGGTGCCTTCAGGAGCACCTGAGAATGCTCTGGCAGCGTTTGAGACCACTTTGCTTAGCTCCAGGGGGGCCTGGAAGCATCTGGAAGTATTGAGAAGCACTGCTAAGGGCTACCGGAGTGTCAAAATGGTTTGTGTGTGGCTTCCGGACCGATTTACAATTTTCTGATGGAGTAGTTCTGGCCAGAGCAGTGTAGGAAGAAGGTGAGAGGACATGAAGGGATATCCGGTCATGATGAACCACACACATTGCATGCATCCATGAATGCTTTGCAAGAGTGCATGAGAAACCATACAAGTTGTGTGGATTGAAGCAAGCTCGGCAAGAGTGTGTGAGGAACCACACACAGTGCGTGGATCTGTGAATGCTTGGACAGAGTGTGTGAGACCAAGAACTGGGAAAGATAGAGTGTGTTTGGTATAATGCGATGATGTCCATCTACCCCGGGGTCTCCAAAATGTATACTGCCTGTTGTGGAGTCCATCTCCATTGTCCCCGTTTCTCAGTATGTACATATAGAGAGAGACTTAGATAATACAAGCCAGATTATGATGTAGCGAATCTTGTGACAGAACAAAGACGAATATGATCAACGAAATGCCTTGTGGTTGTGACACCCTAAGAACCACTGCTGTGAGAATATGGCACCAAGTCTCCCACAGAGCTTGCGCAGAGGTCTCAGCTGCTCTCAATGTCTCCCGCAGACCTCTGCACAGGTTATAGCAGCTCCGAAATCAGACTATCCTAATAGTCAATCTCATAGCATCCTGAATGCACCGCCATAACTGCAGGTGCTGTCAAGAGCACCTGAGAATGCTCTTGCAGAGTCTGAGAGCATATTGCAAAGCTCCAGGGGGGCCTGGGAGCATCTGGAAGTACTTGGAAGCACTGGTGACGGAGTGTCTGGGAGGTATGCATGTGGCTTCCAGACCGATTTACATTTTGCTGATGTTAATGCTTTGACATGTTTCATCTCACAGCTCTGACATGCTCACTCTCACCTCTCTGACAATCTGGTTGGGCTGGAAGCAAGCCGGAAGCAGTGTATACAGCTTCGCTGGTAGCATAGAATCTGCGCTCGCTATGAGCTGGCAAGATGCTGTGGATCTGGCTTTGCCGGTATCAGTAGATCTGCACTCACTGGAAGCATGCTGGTAGGGGTGGATATGGCTTCCCCAGTAGCAGAGAATCTGGACTTGCTATGAGTGGGCAAGAAGCTTTTGATATGGCTTTGCTGGGAGCAAGCTGATAGCAGTGGATCGGGCTTCGCAGGCAGACGTGAAGCTGGCTTAGCAGGTTGCAGTGGATTTGGCTTCGCTGGAAGCAAGCTGGTAGTGGTGGAGATGGCTTCACTGGTAACAGTGAATCTGGATTCGCTATGAGCTGGCAAGCAGCGTTGGATCTGGTTTTGCTCCCACAACTCTGACATGCTTGGTCTCACCACTCTGACATGCTCACTCATACCTCTCTGACAATCTGGCTATGCGGGGAGCAAGCTGGTAGCGGTGGATCTCACATCGCTGGTACAGGTGAAACTGGCATCACCGGTAGCACGGGATCTGAGCTCACAGGTACGGAAGGAATTGGCTTCGCAGGTAATAGTGAATTTGGATTTGCTGAAATGAAGTTGGTATGATGTGGCTTCAAATAGAGCGGTGGATCTTGCTCTCCATCTGGCAGTGGATCTGACTTTGCAGAGAGTTGACAGGGGTATATTACATTCAGCTGAGGGAGGAATAATCGATGTGTAAAATACTCAATGGGGGTGATGGTGATGGAGGTGAAGGTGATGGGGGTGATGGTGATGGTGGTGATGGTGATGGTGGTGATGGTGATGGTGGTGATGGTTATGGTGGTGATGGTGATGGTGGTGATGGCAATGGGGGTAATGGTGACAGTGGCGATAGAGATGGTGGTGACAGTGATGGCCGTGATGATGATGGCCGTGATGGTGATGGTGGTGGACATGATGATTGAAAAAAGGGGGTTGATAGTATGCACACTGTATGAGATATTAGCTTCTATCTGTATTTTGATATTACACATGGTAACACTCGTATAGCATACCCATCACATGTCCCTACCTGCCATGGTTCATGGTAAGCAGTCATATTATATAGTAAGTAACAGTGATACTGTGGTAACAGAGAGATTATATCTCTGTTATGGTGACACTGAATCTTTTCCTGACAGTGGCCATACTCTTCTACCTCTATCCCATGAGGATCTGATTCTGGTGCACATGGGAGACCACTCCTGAGCCTCAAAATGAACAGATTCCATCTGGCACCAGAATCACCGAAATCTAATGTTCCAGTGATTGTCGAGTTGCCCCAGTTACTTGACAATTCCTACTATGACTATGATGCAGATAATGAGAGCGATGATTTGTCGGACTTGGGGAATATAGAAGGCAACACCGCAATTAGCCTGAAGCAACCTGGATTCTACTTAAAGCAATTTGTGAAATGGACGGGACAGCCTAAAGACAGTATGTTCACATAGTTGAACAAGGTATGGGTGACAGGGTTGCTGGACAACATGCATTGGGGCATAATGTGGGGTCAGAACTGTGGGAAACTGCTTCGAGATTGACCACTGCACTGGTTGACAGCAGTTGCAGATTTTGTGTTGACATTCAAGTGCTGGCTGCCTAACAAAACCTTTAATATCACTGAATGGATTCAGCCACTGTCGATTGAGGTATTTTTGATGAAATGTGGAAGCGATGTTTGGGTGTCTGTGAAGGATGGTAGGCGAGGCCACAAATGAGTGGTGACAGATTTGGGAGAGCATGTGTGAATGATGGTGAGACTGAACCTCCCATTGTAGTGAAATTCATCTTTCATGATTGTCATTTGGTTGGTGCCAAACAACGCCCATATATCCCCCAATCAACTCAATGTCTCATACCCAGAATGGAGGCCCCAGGAGAAGCAGAATAACGTCATTGAAACAAATGAAGGCCCAAAAACACCATACTGTCTAATAGTGACATTATTGTGCATCTTGGAGCATGAAGAATTGGATGAAGAGTATTTGGGATTATATACACTGTGGCAACTGAGGAATGACCCCATAGCTGGGTAGATTGCATACAACTGTTGCCATTGAAGTGCTGTCAAATTTCAACTGGGTCAGAATATAAAGATATTTTGGGTAGAAATAGGGGTAGCCATAGAGAAGGAGAATGGGGAGCACATACCTAGACCAGCCAAGGTAATCCCTGCTAGTCTTATTTAGGCTAGCAATGTACAACTGCTATTAATTATATTCAAACTTTAGATGGTTCTGTGGAGAATGAAAAAGTGGAGGATGAGGAGGATGGTGGAAAAAAAGTAGGTAGTAGCATTAATGTATGTACTGATTGAGAGAATAGAGTTGATTAGATTCCACACATATATTTGTTCCAATGTGTATCTGTGACAGACCTAACATCACGATGAATTTCAGAAGTGCCGGAAAATGAGCCCACAGTCCCAACTGACATCAAGGAACCTGAAAGAAATAATTCTGGATGAACAGGAAATGGAACATGGTGGCAGGGAGGTTCAGAAGCCAGCAGATGATAAGGAGGTTCTCAATCCAGACAATAGCAGTTAAGTATTCAACACCGTTATCAATTCAATTAACAATGAATCACAATAAGAGTCTTGACCAGGGGGTCAGGCTGCCCAATGTATGTCTGATATGCCAATCTAAAGCTGACTATGTTCATGGCAACTAGTATTCAATTCCAGGCCTACCTGGTATCATATGTCTGGTGCACCACATGTGCCCAATATGGTTCAATGTGAGGAGATGGGTTTGGAATTTGTATGTACCAGGAGTGCTAGTGGCAAATGATATGGGTCTTGGCAAGACATTTGCCTCGGTTGCAGCAGATATGATATTCAAGTTGCTGATTGAGCAGGTTGTTGTGAGATTGCTATTGTCAACTTTGTGGGGGAATACCCTTGACAAATGGGTGAATATGGTGCAAAATGACTTCTCACATTATCAGTGAAGAACGAGAGTGGTATGCATTGCAGAGACTGAATTCAGTTCACTGGGGCTATTGAGAGATGCAGCCAACTTCACATCGAGGTTATTGTAAGAATTGGTGAGCCCTTGAACAAATCTCTAAGGTCAGCATACCTGGAGTGGCACAGACATTCAAGACAGTCTTCAACGAGATGACTTATAGGGCTGATTACTAACTTCTTAACTTATTGCATGTGAGAAATGCAGATCTCACCCAGAAGAATTTGAACACCAGGTTTCACAAGCCAGAGAACTGATGGAGTATCCACATTGCTTTACATTCTACCTCAATATCCAGAGCAAAGCCATCAAGCAATGGCCAACTCTCATACTGTTTATGGAGTGTTGAGATGTTTGTTCAATCTCATCAGAACAAGGCAAACAATGGCGAATGCTGGTGAATTGTGATCAATGCTGGAGTTGGATTGAAACTTCAAGTCACAGCAACATGGTGATTCCATTCACTCTTTGACTTGTGTCACCAGATGATGTGGCTGTTTCTAGGAGCATCCGAAGATCTAGCGAATAATCCTGTGTTGGGAAGGCATTGTGCAGAGATACCATATTCCACAGAAATGAGTATAATGCATGCCATGTGCACTGAAGACAACACAATTCAACAGAATATGGCGCACCACATATGCCTCATTCCCAGGTGTTTGATCATCAGAAGGTGGTCCAAATCGAAACTCAAATCGGAATCTTTTGGTTCAGATTCCCAAGTAGAAGGAACACCTTGTTGATTTCCTGTGGACAGATGAAGAGCAAGCAAAACTGTAGACCTATGTGGAAAAGTACACTTTGCAAGGTGCTTCAGGAGCATGGAGGGTTCATAGATGGCGGCTAGCATCATTCTCATTGGTATTGGAAGCAACAAAGAATGGCAAGAACAGTTTAGGACAATAGTTCCAACAATGGCCACTCAATATTTGGCTTGGTTCTCCGATTTGCCAATGGTTGGGAGAGACGTTTCAACCAATGCTGATCAATTTACCAGTGGAGTATTTCAAACCTGACCATGACGAAACATCCAGTGAGGCAGTTTGTCAAGAACATGTAAGATCTGAGAATGCTTACCGGTTACACCTTTGGTCTTACAGCTACATTTCCGGGATCATTCAAAAACACTCGATGATCCACATATAGATACTTGATCCGAAATCACCAATAACCACTTCGATTTCTATATTGGATCTAGCTGCCAGATTTATTCACCTATTAGTCATATCTTCATTACCCGCCCTTTATATCAACTGATCCATGACAACTGTCAAGCCAAGCGTGAATAAGATGTGTATCATCTTTGGATCAGTACTGGTCGCAACTTCTCCATTCTCAATGGTTACTGCATATTTGCGGGAAAGCTTATTTATAGTGGCCGACCAAACGACTATTTACTCATGCTTCAATTGTTCATTCCTAGGGAGATGGGGTGTCGTCAATATCACACTGCCATGGCATCTCGAGATATGCAGGGTCATATGAGAGATCCGGTATTAACCAATACTCGATATATCAGAGTCCTATCGACCAAATGGACGTATACAAATCAACCCTTATTTCGACCACACTCTCTGTGTCTGGGTGATTAAAACCTGGGCTTCATATGTCCTGAGTGGTGCAGAATACTCTCTGTTCGATATATAGTAAAACTACTCAGTTACAGATCACTATATATCGGGCTCCAATAAAGCGTAGTCTGATTAAGCGTTCTGTTGTTTGCCGCGATTGTTAAACCATTACATACCCGGTTGGTATACGAGAGGGCACTCTCACTGGCTCTTGGTGTCACAAACCAATTTGTTGATAATTTGCTTCAAATATGCTCGTATCCGTTCGAGTTATTGCCGATAGCAATAGTGTTGCAAAACGAGCATATTACGTTGATGATGTAGTTGATACTCCTGTGAGTCAGAACTCGACAATCAATGGTGCAGGCAAAGAATGATGAGGAAGTTACGTACGTGAACTCCCAAGCAGGCTTTAGCAGTTGTAGGATTGTTGAGGGTGTGGATCGTCTGATATATACTCAGTGATACCGACATGGAGGAAGGACATCGATGACAATATCTACAACAAAGATCCATCTACGGATATCTATTGATCCTCTCAACCTGGGGGTCAAGCCTTAACTTCATTCCCATGTATTATCAATTGGTTCTGCATCAAAGTCAACGAGGATACTTCTCCTTTGAAGTCCAGAGTTGTACATTCATTACTCAATTCAATATAATGGATATATCTGTTACCTTCTTATGCTTGGTTATTCTTATTACCTTTGTAGAAGCAAGTCGTCGATGAGGAACAGAGCAAGACCACACTTTGGAGTCAGAAGGAAGTCCGAGGATCAGCCCGATAGCATGATGGTTCGGAGAATACCTCTGTTAGAATACTCTCAAGTTGGCACTACTCCTTCTGCTGAGGCGAAACTACTTGGCTGTGTCTTATGAAACAAGTCAATACTTGGAGTCGTTGCAATCTTCGACAGTCCATCCTCGAGTATAAGTGCTGGTTGCTGGGACGATACTCTTGAGTCCGAAGGGAGTCTGAAGAACGGCACGATAGTGTGTTGGTTCAGAGGATCTTCTGAGTTGCATACTGTTTAGTCTTGTACATCAGTTAACTGATAGCTTAAGACGATACTCTTAAGTCTATACCATCCATTGGCAGCAGGGAACGAAACAGTTACCTTGTATCTTTCGGGCTGTTAATGCTTGTACGCATCCTGTGTGAAGCCTTATTCATCTTCTTCTTTATGAGTCCGGAACTCAGTAGGGGCTTTTATTGTTTAAAACCTAAGCTGAATCTCCCAGTGTGACATTACCGTACTACACCACCTCCACAATATATGGTGCTTTTCGGTCCTGTTTCTGGCCACATTAGGCACTGGATGTGGTGGGTAAAGAAGGGTTTTGGGAATCATGTGGATAGATTCAAAGGGTATGTGGAAATGGGCAACAATCAATGCACAGAGATGCAGCTCAAATTCTAAGATTTAGCTAATCTCTCTGTATTTGTAACTACACCCAGAGTGGGCAAGACTAGTCAGAATCTTCAAACAGCAAACAATGTCAGTGTAACTGAGAAATTCTGGGTATTGAATGAGCAGTGCCAGGAAGTTGCACCACTTGTCTGGCTGGGACAAAACTGAGTTGCATATACATCACTACTGAACACAGGTTGTGATAGCTACAATACCCAAGCAAGTGTTCTCCACAAATACACTGGAGTGGCCCAAATGATTGTCTTGCACGGCCTGCTGAGTCGACCAAACATAATGACATTGACGATTTGCCACATTCTGCTGTCTCATAACAACCATCCCACGCGGCTGGCAGAGCATCAACAGTCATTGTTGTCAGATCAAGATGGTGAACAGCATTCGTCGAACATCAGGACGGTACAATCCTTATAGGCCTCATTAAACAGTCAATCAACCCAATCTCATCATTTGATACTACTAGTCAACAAGCGTCATTTGTGTGACACCCCAGTGTGTAAATTATTCATTTCTCTGTTATTTTGAAGTGAATCAAGTGGTGATGATGGAATTGCTGTATCCGGAATTGGTATTTGTTACAGAGCAATTTCATCGGTGTTTATGGTGATTTATTGACAAATTTGGGATGAAGTCAATCAATCCACATTTGTTTTGTACAGCAAAACAAACATAACTGCATTGGATAATGAAATCTGTTTGGTTGTCAGGACTCCAGTCGAATGGGGGATACTTAGGGAAAATATTTTTTGCAGGCACCGATTGACTTAATCATTCTGCACTGGGCAATATCTTAGTCATAGCGAGATTTATGAGAAATATGTCAAACCAGTGGCTACAAAATATAGTTCGAAGGCTATACTCATCTCATGATATCTAGGCCATGTGGAAGTATGATGTTTAATTCAACGAACCGATTCAAAATATTGGTCTAAAACAGATTTAAGGCGCACCAAAATCCTGATGCTGTGTGCAAAATTGGATATTCAAAAATCTCGGGAGTTGAATCAATTATTTCCAGGTGAATTGGAGAATCTCCGATATCTCCAGACAATTGTTATGACATATAGAGATTGGCATATTTTGGAATCAGAATTGATAACACAGATAGTTTACGCGACATTGAGCAGCTGTGTCAGAATGTGAGAGACAGCTTCCATACTACGGGCAAATTCATAGCTTTTGGATGCAAATGATTGAAGTGAAGACAAAGGTCAGATTTGGAACCCAGAGAATCAGATAATGACACACTGCACACGGGGTTGTGGATTCGCCTGTCCAATTTCTGCCAGGCGTGTTCTGGTCTATGATGAACATTTATGTCCAACACAGATCCAGCAATTCATTCAAGCATGATGTTTCATGATTGTATGATGCCAACGTTGTGAAGCTGCAATTGATTATCGATGTATCATTTCCACCCACACATGTCGCCATGTAACACATTAGCCACAAATGCTGATGTACGCAGTGTGTAGTGAAGTTTTTATTTGTTTCATTTGCAGCATACTGTCTTCGATATAGATGGCTCTTCAACCACTGGAGGCAGTGCACACAGGTCCTATTCAATCAAGGTGATACACAATTAGCTATAAAACTCCCATTCTGCTCAGGCTCCACTATACAAATTCAAATCTATTTATGATTGGTATGGGACCACCTTTACAAACCGTCTTGACTGTCAAGCTCCATCTCAACTTGTCAGTTGGAGGGAAGCTAGCCACTGCACAAAGAGTCAGATGTGAACACCTCTGGCAAATCGGTAACTTAACTGAATGTGATACTAACTAAGTAGTATATTTGGATCAACACATGCAAATACTGAAATAGCTACTGTAAGTTCAGGCTGCGTAAAAACAGGTGGAGCTTGATAGAGAGAATCCAAATGACAGCTTCTGCTCAGTGGCTCAACAGATAACTGGCAACTTCTGTTCACCCTATGAACCACACATACTCTACGAGGACTAAATTCTCAAAGATTTTGGTACATACTTGACTGGATTCAGACTAAATATATACTTCGGCTGCCAAACTGAGAATCTTACAATCACAAAATGGATTATGTGATCCGATTTCGTTTAAGAGAGTTCGGAGAGGGTGAATTCTGAATTGCAGTCTCTGCACAGTGAACAACTATGTGACCACCAACTTCCCACACACCCCAAATCTTAGAGCACTTAAGTTTATAATGAATCAGGTTTCCTCCAACTGTCCACATCCCAGAGATTGAATTAGGATCATGTTGCTGTGAACCCTGGAGTTAAGAAAAGACACCTTTGAAGAGTGAAGTTACCAGTTAAAGTAAGGTGAGCCTGCAATCGCAGCCATTCCGTTGAATCCTACATAACAATTCAGGTCTTGGTGCAACCCAATTCCCTCGAATCGAATGCAATCGTGCTTCTGCCCACTGTGACATGATGTCACAGCATGAATTTATACTATCATATATCTTTGAACCTTAATATTTAATCAAAGTCAACTTTGTAGTAGTGAAACTGATTCTGAATTGGTGATACAGTATTGTGCACTTTAGCCTAGGTATTAGGTGCAAAATCTGAATGTGACAAAGTAGTTATAACCTATTTTCTATCAATCATGGCATTGAAAGGAGCTTGAATCAATATTATTACACCTGAATGTTGATCATACCTTACTATTCTTTCTCTACAATTCTATCTTTCGTTTTTAAATGCATATTTTCTGCCCCATACATAAACTGCGACATTGTGGTGAAGCTTTTCTTCAGACACAACCCACAGATAAACACCTAAAAGGGAAGTTTTTCTCACAATAGTGTCTTATTGACAGCTACAATAGCTGCAGCATCCTATTACAACAGAATATTATGAAATAAGTATGTTATTCAGATGGATATACCATATATGGAGATTAATATTTCCCTCCAATCCATCACATACTGTGTTTGAATCCATGTAACTCAACTGCTACTCACAAGGTTCCAAATCTATCACATTCTGCAGATTCTCAATACTGCATCAGTTCAATATGATGTGGTCACCTCAACTGCTTAAACTTTTACACATAATGACTATATTGGAGGAGTTAGATGTAGGGGCACTCATTCTCATTCCAATTGTCAGTTCTCGATTTGGCCAGAACCATGGGTTGTATAGTATCACAAGCCACATTATTGTCACAAGATTTTCAGTTGCATCTGGTTCAGTTCTGCATATATTAGCTCAAACTGACCCCCATTTGTTGCATCCATATCATTGTTGATAGGAGTTCTAAAATGCTGCATTGGGGATTAGGAAAACATCTATTCCGGTGGACCTTACACATGATGAATCTCAACACCACACTGTCATCCTTGATACCAATGTGAACCACAGACGTCATATCTCTCGAACACTTGGATGGTATTTCTCACACTTCATCCACCCCGACATCAACCATTCTGTTGCACCATTTTCCCCCTTATTTTAGTGCACTTTATCTTATATCTTGCATTTATACACTGTCTTCCTATATTCGGGCCCAACTTCTATCTTCATTATATCAATTGAAACCTACACCCACCAAGGTAAGGACTCACTATTTACAGAAGAATCAACAAGCGCATTGTGAGAGAGCACTCGCGCTGGCATTCAAGTAAACAACCAAACTTCACTGCCCATCAAATGTTTCAGTTCAAACCCACCTCCAACCTTGTCTTTATGCAGTGTACTTGTGATGCCAAGAATTCCGGATTTCATTAATGAAGCAGGATGACAATACCAATCAGAGATCAGTGGTGATGAATGTGAGGATACCAGAGCATCAACCTTGTAAACCAACATGGAACAAGACAATATAGATTATCAACAAGAGGTCCTACTTCTTGGCCTGGTGCACTGGGACAAGATATTATGTAATACAAGTATTTCACTGCCAATGATACGGAGACCTGCTCATACTGTCATAGCATACCTTCCACCTCCAAATTCCCGAAATCCAGCAGGGCCAATGGTACCGCCATTGTTGAAATGCCAAAAGTAAACGTGTCTGAACAAATTATGCGAATCTGACTGTGTAGTAGTGTTAGCAACAGTTCCAGGTTACCCGGGTGCAGTCCGGGTTGGAACCGACCCGGAGGCCCCGATCCAGGTCAGGAACTGCTGAGCAACCCGAACCGGGTGAATAGTGCGGGGCGGTTATCCGGACCGGACATAAACCCACTGTTTTTCGGACAGTTTTGAACACTACTGCGGTTCCAACTTTACGGTTCCTACAACATTGGCTGCAATTCAGTATTTGAGTTCTGATCGTATCATGACATGATCAGTACGTAGATAGTCCAGCTCTAGCTGCTATTTCATCTGCCACTTTCAGATTTGCGATCTGACCGATATTCATCGAGTGGCTGTGAAATACGGGGAAATTTCCAGCAAAAATTGTGTGTTTTCAATCGCGACTTTACGGATATTGGTTGCATCACAAATCTGAAATTGGGAGGTGAAAGTGCGGCTAGATCTGCACAATCTACGTAATGATGATGTCACAATACGATCAGAACGCAAATACTCAATTCTAGCGAAAGTTGTGATGTTGAAATGCCGAGTTTTTGGTGGTAAAATAGGCCCAATCGCAACGGTCCAGGTTTTTGTGTGGTTAAGCCCGTTGCAACGGTTCAGTTCCAGTTCCAACCATAACCCGAAACCATTCTAGGGGGTTGGAACCTTTGCTAACAGTACTGTGTACCCACCCTGATAATCCCCTCACCCAAGTCTAGTGCACAACAGTATGTTCCACAACCCAAGGCCAGCAGAGACCAGAATGATCCCTATTAGCACAAGGCTACTAATCAGGTAGCAATAACGTTGATGGAGGCAATCAAATTCATGAAATCTCCATGGCCAACCATTTCTGCTGAGAAGTACTCAATGGTTGAAGAACCTTGGAAACTAGCTTGTAATGCTTAGAATCATCAGCAGGCATTAGGCTGTGCTCATTTAGGTACACCATTATTAGATCAATTGTATGGCAGTCTATCTCTCAACATAGATCTCTAAACATGAGACACTGTTAGTCTTGAATTCTGTTTAATGCTCATCTATCAGTCTTATGACATTTACTACACACATTCAACAAGCTGAAACTAAAGATTAGTTCGATTAGAGATTGGTTTCCAAATGGGGCTCATCAAGCTGTTGTCTGAAATGGCTCAACCAATTCAGGCTCATAGACTAAGCTTCGGATCAAGGTTATCGAGTTTTTCTTTAATCACACACATCTATGAATGGTTGTTCATGATATGAAAATATAGTTTTCCTGAATGGAAGTTCTGGATCTCATTTACCACCAATTCTTCTTCACTGCCAATCGCTTGGTATGCCAACCTACTACATTCCAGTTCTATGAACTGCTCACACTGCAGACTTTAACACTGGCAGCCTTAGTTATTCATTTTTTGCCATCTGAATATGTCAGTGGAAAGAAGTCTACAGTTATGATTTCTCAAGATGAATATTATTGTAAATTTTGCCCTTCCCCAGTAATGAATTTTTCTTTGGAAGCCACTGCTTTCATCATTCAACACATTGGTAGACTGCTTCATACCCCCACTGTGTGCACAACTCCACTATCATTGGCACTTCTCAATATCCGACTGCTCTCCTCTGACTGGATTGCCACTCCCATGTTTCATTCCATGCTGCATGCCTCCTCATGTGGTGCTCCTCCACTCAGATGAGTACACTTGAATTCTGTGGGTACGTCTCTCTATGTATTGCCACTCCTGCATGTCATTCTGCAATCTTTACCCGCAATTTTAGTACTCCTCTGTTGCAATTGGTCCGCCTCATTCCCTTTGGCATTCTACTGTCTCGATTGTCACTTTTAGATTTCATTCCATGTTTCATTCCCCCATTTTCGGTACATTTCAGCTTGGAATGGCACCGCACAATCTCGATTGGTGCTCTTCTGCCTGAATTGGCACTCCTCTGTTTCATTCAACACTGAATACCTCCCTTTTGACACTCGTCCACTATTATAGGCACTTTTCCACTGATATATATGCTCCACAATCCCTGGCTGTACTCCTCAGCTTGAGTTGGCACTCTTTCATTTCTTTCCACATTCCTCTTTTCCACACTGTACTCTCCATCTTGGCAATCCTCTTTTCCAGACAGTTGCTGCCTATTTCACCTGAATATATAATATTGCCTTCCAAACACTATTTTAATTCACTGCTAGCTATCATCTCACTACACCTGTCTTAGATACCATAAATTGAGCCAAACAAGATTGGAATTCAATTTCACCCACTCACCAGATATGAATCTTCAGCAAATACAAGGGGCACCTCCAGCTTCATAGCACTATTGACGAACTCTGTGTTTGTGCTGTTGTTTGGCCAGACATGACCAGAGCTGTTGTGGATGACAGCAAGACCATGTTCAATTGATATCATTTGATTGCTTTGTGGGGTTTGTATTTTGGTATACCTACTGATATATTTGAATCTCTCACCATATTTTCTTTGATTTCTTAAGTAGTGATGCAAAAAACTGAATGTTGAAGATGATGATTGCTAGTATGAGTATGATTAAGAAGTGATAATGAATAATATTCCATGCATTATATTTGCTATGGAGGGTAATCCATTGCTCAGGTACATTGGGAGAGTCTAAGATATTGTCTGCAGTTCTCCAAACACATATCCATATGAATCCAGCCATCTTGCTGAGTTTGTTTGGGATCCCAGCATTGGTTGGGTGACTCTCCCAGGTGCCCCCAAAGTTCTCTCTGGCACTCCAATGTCCTCTGCTACTTAGCACAATCACTCCCATGGTGCTGATGTACAAGGTATCAGAAATCCGGGGCACTCTGAAGACCAGCCACAATGCCCTCCTATGATCTAATTCACTTCTGAAGTTGATGCTTGTAAGTTACCCTCTGCCTCCTCTCACACCCTCCTGGATGCTCCCAGTGACTACAATACCTTTTGCTAATGTGATATCAAGTAATGTCATAATCTTTGCCACAGTACACCAGCCACCACCCATTACCTACTATATACTACATACGACACACCACACACTTACTGTCAATTGATGGCCATTATGTAAGACTTGTATTGAACCATTCGGTGTCCTGTTTCTGCAGCTCAGCACGACTCTGAATTCCGAATGGTAGAGTGTACATAACAGTATACAATCATGTAACATGATCTTACCTATTGAGAGTTTACTTGGGAGTATGGAGCCAGGTAGACTTCGACTATACCATGGAGTGCAATTTGGAGTATACTGGAATGCATATGCAGGAGTTGACATCAGAGCATATTTCAGTGTATGGTCAGAAGTATGTTAAAAGCTTACATCGTAGTGAAATGTCAAGCAGAAAGGGAGTGTACCATGAAGTGTAATTGGAAACATTCTTCAGTGCATTCTTGAATGTGTTCCTGAATCCAGACTTGGAAGTATACTTGAAATTACACTTGGAGGTGTACTTGGGAAAATACTTGAACATCTACTTGGGAGTATATACAGGATTGTACTTGGAAGTATCTTGAATACTTACTTGAGGGTATACAGTCAGAAAGGCTGGGAGTGTGTAATTCAATGCAATCAGGAGTGAAATACAGAGTGTACTTGGGAGTGTACAATGAAGTTGATTTAGCAGCTTGGTTCCAAGTTTGTTGTGTGCAGTGTGATAAATAGTAGCAAGTACATATAGTTATATGTATCTTATGGTAATCTATTCAATATTCAGGTCAACAGGATATTATAGTACCACCTGTCAAATATGCTATAGATTACCATTCTATAAACAGCTTCTCTATAAGCTGCACATCATACCTTGTCATTTGTCTAGGTGTTCATGACTACAGGTGGATTAAACATGGCAAATCAGAGTATACTGAACAAGTATGGGAATACCAAGTTAGTATAGCAAGGCTAATAGAATCTAACAGGCCAGTTGAGTATAGCATGGCTAAGTAAGTATCATAAGGCCAAGAATAAGGTACAAAGTATTTAAAGTCTATTAACAAAGGCTAGTCAACATATATTTGCAAAAGAAGTTCTTTATCTATTATGTATAAGTTTCATACCTATATCCAGCAGCATCTGAGTCCCAGCTGTCCATTCCAAAACCGTCTACACTATTTCCAAGGCCCTTTTACCCTCAATCAGACTTTCAATCTCCACTTATAGCATACTCCTAAGAGTTTTTTGGCTGCTCAGTATTATACTCAACTGGTGCTTCCACTGAATGGCACTCTTGGCTGAGCTTTTAAACCAGGCTGTAGATTTGATCAGCTTTTGGCACCACTGTTATTTTATCATATACTTGGTAGCATGTCAATCATTTGGTGTCATGTCACTCAGTTTATGTTGTTGTATTATTTCTTTCAGCTTATATTATGTCAGTTAGTTTGTATTGCTCTATTAGTAGGTAATATATTAATTTGACAGTATTGTGATCTTGTTCATATCTTCTAAAACTACCATATTCCTTACAAAGTATTTCAACTCAGTTATAGAAGTATTGGTAGTGATGCTGATGTCAGCCTTTGAGGTTTAATTCCATATGTATTCTGAAATTACTCTAGTGAGATTATCTTTAATATTATAATCTGTATAGTAAACAAATATGGTGTAGTCTAGGGATATTATTTTGTAATTAATATAGTACATTCTGATTTGATATCACTTTAGAATTTATCAATCTGCTTGATTCCTTCTGAGGTGCCACTCCAATAGTACTGCAAATAATATAACACAGTATACATCATTGGGTGGCTCTATATCTGTTTTGTGCTGTAAATACATTATGAAGATATTCGATTCTCATGTCCCTACAGATTCTATTGACAAACTATCCGGAGTTGCTTATAACGGAAGATGCAGAGGGTTTACTGGAAATATGCATTGTATTTTAATTAGGTGAAAGAGAGAATGCAGAAGTGTTGCAATCAAGTTGTAAGGTGCAAAGTATATAAAGTTTATATTCAAATGGTAGTGGATATATATCTACACAAGAAATTATTGACATGACATGCACCAAATGTACTTCCAATATGAGCTAAGTATAGGAAGGTCAAGCAAGTGTAGTAAGCTTAAGACAGTATAGTTAGGTAAAGCAAGTGTAGGAAGGCTAAGTGAGTATAGTAGACCAAATACATACAGCAAGGTCAAGTAAGTATAGCAAGGCTGACCAAGTGTAGCAAGGCTGAGCAAGTTTAGCAAGGCAGACCAAGTGTAGCAAGAGTGCAAATACAATATCTAAGGTGCAGAACCAAACTGGCAAAATGTGCATTTTTCGTCCCAATCATGTGTATATATTTTGGTCCAATCACAAAGTATTGTAGACATGAACAGCTCAGTGCTGGATGTTCTGTCATCTTCCTATCTCTGATTTATAAAATCTCCATTATTTGGTGTGTTATTGTAGTTTGTAGCATGAAAACTACTGAAAAAAGATAGTTCTGCACTACAGACTACAGTATAATAAATATTTGAAATATTGAAAATTGCACATTGGGAGGTCAAAGATTGAATAGTTGTGGATAGTTTATATATGCAATACTCTGTGATTGGATCACAACTTGTAGACTTAAAAGGGAGGGATATTATGGATTGAGACAGTGAAACTTGGGGAAATAAGGTATATACCAGCTGCCTACAAATCAGAATGCTGTGTGGTGACTGCCTATTGATGACACATATGTCTACATACATAGAATATGCCCTGGACACTATATATTACACTCTATACAATAAACTTGAACCCGTGTTGTCAAATACACTTAAATTGACTTTAACAAGTATACTGCGAAGTATACTCCTGATTGCATTTGATTGCACACTCCAGTGTGCTTTACTGTACAACTCAAAGCAAGCTATCAGACATACTGCAAAGTATACCTCCAAGTATGCTTGTTAGTTCACCTCTCTGCATGCTCCATATTACACCTTGGAGTACACTTTTGAACATACTCCTAAGTATACTCTTTAGTATGCTCCCAATCTCACTTAATGGCATACTTGCAGTGTACTTAACTGCATGTTTGCAAGTTTCCATTTATGTTCACTTCCATGGTCATCTTATGGTAAGATTTGAAATGTATACTGCATAGTACCATGCAAATACTATTTAAAATATACTATGAGGTTCATCGGCAGAAGTGCAAATCAACAATACACTGTGCTAGGCGCACACGCGCAGCGCATAGCAAGCTTCCCGTTGACCCCTACGCAATGCGCAGCATACAGTCATCTATAGTCAATTCATAGAGGTGTGCGCATGGGCCAATGGAACTATCTACAGCTGCCGGCCAGAAATGGACCTATACTTGTCTTTACTCCCTGCAGTCTTCGCTGTTATACCGGTACTGTACACTATCGCTGCGAGTCTGCATGAGAGTACGCTGGCGATTGAATACCTGCTCAACAGCCTGCTTGAGAGCCTGTTTGAGAGCCTGTTTGAGAGAGCCGTGTTTGAGAGAGCCGCGCCACAGGAGGAGTACAGTTTTCCATGGAAAGCTTTTGGCCGATGGCAAACACTGAGTTTGTGGAAGCTTTGGTTAATGGACAGCTCTAAGTCTGTGGAAGCTTTGGCTAATGGAAAGCTCTAAGTCTGTGGAAGCTTTGGCTAATAGAAGGTTCTAAGTCTGTAGAAGCTTTGGCGTAGCCAACGTCCATATCAAAGTGCTTCTGGTACTATGATCACCATCACCGACACCATCACGATAGCAGTTATCGCCATCGCCATTATCACCATCGCCATCATCACCATCGCCATCATCACCATCAGCCCGAGCCCAAATGCACACACATACGCCCACAATCCGTGGGAGGCAAGCAGCAGATTCCGCTGGAAAATCCGAGTCGGAGATCTGCTCTCCCCAAGATCCAATTGTCTACCATTCCTACAGAATCTAAGGCTGCAATTATCAACACCATGGTCGTGAGGCATCGTGAGATTTCGTCTCGGTGGGCACGCTAAAGATAAGGTTCAGACTATGATATAGACCGAGGTCATGATATCGGCCGCCCGCCACCCGCTAACAGCCACCTGCCACATGCCACACGCACACGCCACCCACCAAACACCGCTCAACAAGTCTCTGGATCCAGCGTGTAGGAGCATATTTGGGAGGAGTAGAGTTTTCCACGGGAAGCTTTTGGCCGATGGAAAACTCTGAGTTTGTGGAAGCTTTGGCTAATCGAAGGCTCTAGGTCTGTGGAAGCTTTGGCTAGTAGAAGGCTCGAAGTCTGTGGAAGCTTTGGCTAATAAAAGGCTCTAAGTCTGTAGAAGCTTTGACGTAGCAAACCTACTTGTCTAAGTGCTTCTGGTACTATCATCACCATCATCGACAGTATCACCATCGCCATCATCACCATCGCCATCATCACCATCAGCCCCGGCCCAAATGTGCACACATCCCCCCACAATGCATGGGAAGCAGGCAGCAGATTCAGCTGGAAAATGTGAGTCAGAGATCTGCTCTCCCTAAGATCCAATTGTCTACCTTTCCTGCAGAATCTAAGGGCAATTGTCAACACCATGACCATGAGGCATTGTGAGATCTCCTCGCAGTGGGCACGCTAAAGATAAGGTTCAGACTACAACATCGACCGAAGTCATGAGTTCGGCCACCATATACCACCCGCCACCCAACTCCTGCCACCCAGCGCCTGGCACCTGCAACTCAGCAAGTCTCTGGGTCGAGCACGCAGGAGCATATATGCGATCATATAGTCAAGTGAGATTGGGCGGGTACTTCAAAGCGTGCTCTGGAGTGCGATTGAGAGCGTCTTGAGAGCTTACTTCGGAACGTACAGTCAAGCAGGCTAGGAGTGTGTCATCGAGTGCAAGAGGGAGTGTACTTGAAAGCGTGGTCGGGAGTATGCTTGAGATTGTTGTGTGAGCTTACTTGGGAGCATATAGTCATGCAGACCGGGAGGGTGCCATTGGGTGCAATTGAGAGTGTTCTTGATAGCATGCCCAGGAGCGCACTTGGGAGCATCTTGAGAGCTGAATTGGGAGCGTAAGTCAAGCAGGCAGGGAGTGTGCAATCGATTGCAGTCAGGAGTGTACTTCAGAGCGTATTTGGGAGCATGCAATGAAGTGCAGTTGGCAGTTTTATTGAATGCAGCATGATGTATAGTATCAAGCACCCATAATCGCATGTATATCATAGTAATCTAGTCAACGCGCAGGTCCATAGGACCTCATAGTGCCACGCGTCAATTATGCTATGAATTACCGGCCCAAAAACAGCTTCTCTATGAGTTACGCGTCGCATAAGGTCATTTTTCCCGGTGTACACTTCCACACACTCTGAGAAGTTTGTCCCCAATTATACAAGTTGGTATACTCCCAACCTTCTTGGCTCTATCATCTGAAAAATCCTCTCAAGTAGCAAAACACTTCTAATCCCACTTTACTATATTCTTCCATATATGCTCATGTAGACTCAATCCAGAGACATGCTCTGTTTCATATGTTGTGTGGTGGGAAGTAAAAGGTACATGGTGGGTGGCAGGCAACATTTTGTAAGTGATGTGTGGTATATAGCATCTGGTGGATAGTGTGTGGCATATGGTAAACAAAACCATAGAGTCAGTTAATATCATGGTCATAGCCTCGTACATAGTGTAAGTACTATCTCATGATCTTATAACCAGTTATATTTATGCTGCTGACAATTGCAGTAATAGATTGTGCAAAAAAGGTAGCCAATTGAAGCTTAGGGAGAACAGATTACAAGGCTACATTTTCACGCAAAATCGGCCGCCCATTTCCTCCTAATTGAGTGTGTCTATGTTCTACTTTGTTCTGGGGCTGTTATTGATATTTGCGATGGTGATGGCAATGGTTATGATTCTGGCTGTGGTAATAAATGGGGTAATGATGTTGGTGTTGGTGATGGTTGTACCAGGAGTACGTAGACTAGTAGGTTGGCTATGTCAATGTCAGTGTCAAAGCTTTTACCCACTTGTAGCCTTCTATTACCCAGATCATCTACTAACTTAGAGTTTTCCATCAGCCAAATACTTTCAGCAGAATATCTACACCTCCCAAAGCTCCTCAATCAAACAAAGCACTATAAAGGTGTACTACATTAAGCAGATACGAGAGCAAACTGTCAAGCAGAGTTTGAAACAATCTTGAAAGCAGACTCTCAAGCAGGCTTGCAGTTATAGTGTATACAGTCCTGGTATTACAGTACAGCTTGCAAATAGTAAGGTGTGATATAGATCCAACCCCAGCTGCATGCCATATATAGTTTTAGAAACTCTCACAACTATTACTACTAATCAATTATAGGTGACTATAGACTGGATATTCTACACATATTCATGTAATGCTTACTATAAGTTGCTGATATATGCATCAATATTTAGTGTAGCCTATAGTTGTTATACACTCATGGTGATATAAAAAACTGTAATCAATCTAAATAGCTATGTATCTTGTAATGTAACTTCTACTCTATCTATACTTTCTTTCCAATAATCAATTTATTATACCTAAAATCTTTTCTATATACTACTCATCTGCAAAAGTGCAAATTGACTATAGTCTGTACACAGCATACTGGTGCCCAGTCACACAGGTGCCCACCCGCGGCTGATAGCAAGCGTCCTGTCGATCCCTACTTGATGTGCAGCTTAATCATATCTGTTGTAACTCATTGGAGATTAGCACATGGGCCAATGGAACTATATGCTGGTGGTGGCAAGAAATAGACCTAGACCTGTCTCCACCGCCTGGAGTTATTGCTGTTGTACCGATGCTGTATATATTCACTAACATTCTGCTTGATAGCGCACTTCTGCTTGGGAGCCTGCATGAATGCCAACTTAAAAGCTTCCATAAGAGCCACCTTGGGAGCATGCTATAGAGTGCCACGCTTCGGAAGGAGCAGAGTGTTGCACAGGATGCTTTTGTCTGATGGAACAGTCTGAGTTTGTGGAAGCTTTGGCCAATTGATGGCAATAAGTTTGTGGAAGCTGTGATGTTGATGTTGATGTAGCCAACCTACTTCTCTAAGTACTTTTGATACACTGATTACCATCACCAACACCATCATCATTGCCATTGCCATTGCCATTACCATACCCTTCATTATAATCAGCCCCAGACTGTGTGAACAAAAATACACCCACAATTGGTCAGAAGTGAGCGGCTGATTGTTCTGGACCATCCGCCTCTTTCATTTGCTCTCCCCATGATCTAAATGTATACCTTTCCACAATAGCTGAGCCTGGAATTGTCAACACCATGAACAAGAGGCATTCTAAGATCATGTCATAGTAGCTACTGGAATGACAATGTTCAGACTATGATATCGACTGATGTTATGATTTTTCCCATTACATACAACCTGCCACCTGCCACCTACTACCTGCTGCATGCCACACACCATCTGCCAAACACTGCTTGCCACAAGCCACCTGCATTAAACATCACAGTACCTGATTGCTGCAACTCAGCAAGTCTCTGGATCGAACACACAGAAGCATATACACAAGCAATAGTCATGTGAGATTGTGATTGTCTTGCCTCTTGAGAGTGTACTTGGGAGTGTACAGACAAGAAGGCTGGGAGTGTGCGGTCGAGTGCAAGTGGGGGTGTACTTGAGTGTGTGCTTTGGCATGTACTTGTGGGAATACTTGAACATCTACTTCGGAGCTAGCTTGGAGGTGTAGTTGGCACTGTACATTGTGGATCACTTTGGGGTTTCTTCAGAGCTTGTTCGGAAGTGTACATCAGCACAGTGTGATCCGGTCACTGGGAGTGTCCTGGAGTATGTGAGAGGAGGCAGAGTGTATACTTATGAGTGTCAATTTCAGGAGAAAATCGGATCATACAAGGGCATTCTCGCTGGCCTTCATTGTGACTTTGATCTCCGGTGACTGGTACAGTAGCACTCTGAGAGTGATTGCAATAAGAGTGGGAGTGCGTTTGTGTGCCAGAGAAAGTGTTTGGAGTACACAGAAGTCTCACCCAACCAATGCGGGAATCCCAAACACACTCTGAGAAATGGGTAGAATCTTTTGAATATTTATATGAAGGAAAGCCGGCATTATGCAAAACATTTAGAATATACACGATCAATGCAGTATACATCTCAGTGAATATAATACATTGATCATTGTTTATAATCAGTCCTAAATCATTATCACTTCTAAATTACGCATATTCTAGCTAACCTCTTCTTTACAATTCCATTGGTTAAATTGCTACTTTAAGGAATGAATGAATAAGGTGAGTGATATAAACACGAAAGTTGGTATATCAAAACAATATCCTGACTAGGCATTGAAACAATAGCACTTAAATGTACTGGCAATGTCTTCGACTACATCTCCCATTGCATTAGAGTCAACACAATCAGGACTAGACAATTCATCAATGGTACTAAGAAGCTGTAGTGACTGCTTGAATTTACTGAAGATTAATATTTGGTGAGTGGGCAAAATTGAATTCCAATATTGTTTGGTTCAACTTTTCATATTTAACACAATTATAATGAAATGTTAGCTAGCTGTAAATGAAACTGGAGTTTGAATGGCAATATAGAATGTTATCATGAAAAAGAGAAGCAACTATAAGGCAAAGAGAAGCACCATGTTGGGAGTGCTGTGTGAGCAGGAAGAGTATGCAAAAGGTGATGGAGGAGTTTGGAATGAGATAGAACAGTTCGAATCCAGGCCAAGGAGTGCAGACAGATTTTCAGAAGTGCCAATACCAGTGGAGTTCTGAAGAGGTGAGTAAGGAGCTCCACGGAACAGATGGAAGTGACAATCCGGACCAACAATCACGGGCTGGGATTGAGGAGTTCCTTTCACCCACGTGGAGTACCAAAACATGTGAAATAGAGAGTGCAATGAAATAGAGCACTGCAATGCTGAGGAGAGCAGACAGAGATTGTGCAGCATCTGTCCTAGTGGAGTTGCCCTGAAGGGTGGGTATGAAGCACCCCATCAATGTGTGAATGATGAGAGCAGTGGCTTCCAGAGTAAAATTTATCACTTGGGAGGAGGAAACATTTACCTCAGTATTCATCTTGTGAAAAGATAACCATAGCTTTGTATCCTATGGGATATACTGACAGAACACAACGATTTGTAGGGGCCACCAGCACTTTAATCTGAGAGGTCAGAGATTGAAAGCACTGGAATATAGTGGGCTGATGTCCCAAGCTACTGGCAGTGATGAAGAATTGATGATAAGTTGAATTCAGAAGTGCCATTTGGGTGAACCATGATGTCTTACCATTCATGAACTTTGAAAGATATGGATCGTCAAACAGAAGCCCCTGAATCTGCATCTGAACTTTGAAGCTCAGTTTGAGAGCCCAATTGCAACTGGTAATGATGGACAAGATTGTAATGAGCCTCTATCTCCCACCGGTGTGGTGGGAAACTCTGTTCCTCACCACCACCACCACTCAGCTTGGCAGAGGACTGAGCGACAGATGGTGTAGGGAGATTCAGGGATGTCGGAGAGGAACAAGGCGACAGGGGGTACGGAGATCCACAGGTAACATAGATGGACTCAAGCTGGGAGTATATATCATGGAGACCCCGAAGTAGATGAACAACACATCATCTGATCATACAATGAATTCCACACTCTATCGTTCCCAACATCTGATCTCACTTGCTCTTGCCGAGATTTCATGGATCCTGACGGCTGGGTAGTATCATATCTTCTTACCCTCTTCCATTGCTCCTCGAGCTGGAACCGCTCTTTCTCACACACTTGGTATTGAATGCCACGTGAGGCACGGCAGAGTATTGATGATGTGCTCTCTGCCTTCTAGCGCCGCTGTTTCACCACAAATGGAGCCCAAATGCGGATTCTGGTTCAGAAAGCTGAGTACGGAACAGTGGGAAAGACGCCCACAAGCTAATATGGGTAAATTTGGAGAGCAGCAACTAATGGACAGTGCAAACAATGTCGGATTGAAATACTGGATGCGGTAAGCCTGGTACATCGACATCACTAACGGACAAGGCACCCACCATATACCGGGACAAACTCCAAGGACATGGTGCCGACCTAATACCGGATGACAAGATCCGATCCTATATGGGGAGGAACACCAAGCAGAACGCGCCGACCATTCACCACACAACAGGCACTGACCTCATACTGGGATGAATTCAGAGTAAAAGGCATCGACACAACTCTGTGAAAAGAGGCAACAACCTAGCAGACGGTACGAAAGGCACTGACCACATACCAGAATTAACACTGAGAACAGGCACAGACCTCATACTCGGATGAATACTGTGAAAATGGCACCAACGTTGCAGCCAGGGCAACAGAGACCGACCCAACTCTGGGACAACAGGGACTGACCTTATACAGGTATGCTAAAATCCAAGCGAAAAATATGGTCACCATTCCCGTACTAACGAAAACACCAATTGGAAGGAACACTGAGAAACGGAATCAATGATGCTGGTAACATTAGCAAGACTGCTACTGAGAATACTGCTAGTTGTGGAGGGAGAAGTTGCAGGGAACAGAACCCGAGAGATAGACGACCTGGGAGGAAGCTAAGAGTGATGACTGAGAGGTGGTAAAGCTGGGCTAGCAAACGAACAAAAAGAAAGAGTGCGCCTCAAAACGAGTGTCAATCACCCCAACTCCCCTTCCAAGAAGTCACAAACTAGCAATTGACCTTAGATCACCTATTACTGCCAATTCACCACGAAAACCACCGTCATATCTTCAAGCTGCTACAAGATCACTGATCTAAAATGTCAACTACACACACTCAATGTACATCCACCGCCAGTTCCAGTGGCTGTACCGGATCCTCCAGTGCTGGACCCTCAAGCCATGCCGGATCCTCCACAAGCGCCGGACCTTCCACCACACCGATAGCTAAGTTTATATTTACACAAGATTGCACTTGGAGCAAGTATTCAAGGACCAGCTGGATTGTGGGATGATCAGACTGAAAGTTTTTATCATCGCCTACAACAACATCAGCCACATCATATTTAACCAAGGAGCCTTGGGCAAGTACTGACAGGTCGAAATGTAGCTCAGAGCCTACCCAAGAGATTGGAGAGCGAATGTCATAATGAAACTTGAACTGGTCCTAAGAGACCCATTTACATCCAAATAGGATGAAATCCGAAAGCATGCCCTTGGCAAACGTGCGACGGCTGATGCGCTCACCCCGCGGGATTTGGAAAGAGCACGCATGACACTGGCTGTCTCTCCTTACTCAATCACAGCTGGAGGTGCTCTCCCACAGATGCCAGTCATGGTGAACGTTTCGGCAATCCCTAGCGAAGAGACCCCAGCACCAGCACAAGCCCCAGAGAAAATACCCTTCACAAAAGCTGTAAATGTACCTGCTGCAAAAATGGACAATATGATGAAGGCCTTCGTGGGTTTGACTTTCCAGCTCAGTACAGAGAATGAGCCCGGATACGGACGCTACCGGACTGACAGGGCATATCCCATCCAAGCTGACTTTCAACCTCTGCACACAGCAATGAACTTCCCACCGCCAAATCCAGACACAGGACTCACTTCCTAGCGACCGGGACCTAATTACCCCCAGTATCCCCCACATGGTTTGGGACTCTGTATCTCTTGTGGTGAGCTAGGACACATCCACAGGTTCTGTCCGGATGTGCGCACCGACCCGGATAAGGGTATAGTCCACCTCAATGAATGCAGAAGATAAATCTCAGGACGAAGAGGAGGAAATGGATGAGAGATATCCAGTTATCAATCAGAAAGAAGGGTCTTGTTGATGCGGGAGTATGCCCGGGAAGTAGCTCAACAAGGGCAACCGGGAGGGGGAGTCACCACTACTGCTGCCACACAGCCATCTCAGCCACAGCACATTGCAAGATCTCAGCTGTTTCAGAGGGCCAGTGCTCTGGTGACTGCCTTTCTCCCAGGGATGGCCTGACAGCTGTCAGAAATCAATGGGTACTACTCTGGTCTGTCTACTGGTAAGGAACATAAGAAAGAAGGTAACGAAGACAGTACCAAGGAATTGAGCGACAACGATGAAGTTGAAGATGAGGGACTCAGTGACAGCAGTGCAGAGGAAGAGGAGGAAAGTGAGATAGAGGAGGAGAGAGACACGTATGTAGATGAGGAAGAGAGAAAAAAAAAAGTCCGCAGTAGTACATACGCAGACACGACATGCCTTCATAGACGACAGCAGACAGAGGATGGATGAGGTGACCAGGAGTGATGATATGCGGGCACGTATGGAGGAAGCGGTTGCAGAGGTTTCGACATGTGGTAGAAACCATAAAGCACGAACTATCACGAAAGCGGTAGCATCCTGCAATCATCCAGCGAAGGTGGACTCCATCAAAAACACAACTCCAGAGACACCAAAGGCTCCGAACATGCCACAGAAGAATTCACAGGCCCTGGATACTGGAACCTACAAAGTCCTCAGAAGCAGCCAACTCGATCGTACTATCCTAGCCCGTCAGGAGAGAGAAACTGGCGAGTTAACCTTTCGACTGCTGCCAAAGGCTATAATGGTCCCAGTGCCCAAAGGCAAATGAGTTACTGCCAGGATCCTGGCTGCACTAATGAAAATCAGAATCTCCCACGTTGCTGCATTCTCCGGCCTGAAACACCATGTCGGATATATCACATTCCAGTACGCCAGGGCCTCTCCAACCATGCTCACAATGTTATCCGAGCACAAACTTCCTATGCTCATCGATGGTGGGTCTGAGATCTGTGTGATGAGGGAAGAGGTGGCAATAAAGTTGAACATCCGGTCGAAACATGCTGACTGGAAGAGGATCACTGCTAATCGCCATCCATCTGATTTGACAAATGTGGCAGAGTCTGTGCCTGTCAATGACTATGGTATCATCATTCCCAGGCCTATCTCTTTAGCAAAATCCGGATCTGAACAGTATATCTTGGGCCGCCCCTGGAAAACATACACTCAAAAGCGCGAGAGGAACCTGGACAATGGCAGTTGCAAGATTACGATCTCTGCCATCGATAGTTCAGAGCAGGTGTCATTTATTGCTACCTTTCCAGGAGACTGGAAGGATAGATTCGCCAGCAGCTCAGGAATCATATACGCCTAGTTAAAGTGACGGCGACCAGGAAGGATAGGGCGTGGTACTACGAAAGAAAGAAGTTGCAGAGTTCTGGGAGAAAAGATGGGAATGAGAGTGGCTTGAATAGTACAAAAGGAAACAAAAACAAGTTGGTTGATAGGAACAGGGCGCTTGCAGAGAAAGTGGAAGGATTATACATTGGGAAAGAGCAGGAAACGTTCAAGGAAGAATGAAAACCGTCATTCACAAAAGGGGGGGTATCGAAGGCGGTAAGGAAGCGAATGGGAAGAAGTGTGAATTGGGAGGATGAGCGGGAAGAGGAGGAAGGGCAGGCAGTCAGAGAGTGGGGCCGGAGGATAGTCGCAGGGGAGTGGTCTATTGGAGAAGAGCCTCTGGTGAAGGAGTGGCAGGTAACTGGGAGAGAATCCATGACTTCCACCTGGGTTTTTAAAAATAGCATTGCTCCAGAACTTAGTCAAATACAACCCTTTTACTCGTACCTTGACTGGGCAAAGTGCAACTTGGATGAAAGCCCCAATCCAGCCTGGATTTGTGCCCGCTATGAATACTTGACCCGGAAAGTGAAGCCTATTCTCTTGTCGAATGGATGTATAACAGATGCGGGACTTGACCGGAGAGGAAGTGCTATTGCCCGGGCCGTACCAATACCCCGCCCCTGGGACAGGTGGATTATCCCCTTCTTCTCCCATGGAGACAGAGGTAGAAGGTTGACTCCAGAGAGACTATGAGTGTTATGGATAGGCAGTCTACTATGGCCAAAGGAGAAGGAAGCCCTCCTAGGTATGTTATCAAATAGAGAGTATGCTCTCGCATGGACATGGGAGGAATTGGAAATGATCAGCAACAAGGTCGAGCCACCCCATCCTATATTGCTGTAGTCCAGTGACCTGGTCTGGATGGATGGAGTATTCAGCATACCGAAGAAAGTCTTTGCTATGCAGAAAGAGATGATTGAAGTCCAGAAGACAAATGGGAAGTACCGATTTATCATCTCCACCCTGAGCATGAATGGGCATACCCTGGAAGTGGCTGGGATAACACTCATCGTGGAATAGTTTTCCGAAGCCCTTGCCGGAATGGATATATCTTCACATATTGACTATCGATGTGGGAATGACGAAAAAATTTGCACAAGGATACCCGGGACTATATAGCCTTCCAGACCATGGCAGCCATGCATTGGCCGACCAGACAGGTACTGGGAGCTACCAATCCAGTCTCAGCATTTGTCAAAGTGCCTCGGAAAATGCTAAATGCTCACCTGTGATCAATCGTGGAAAAAGTAATCGACGATGTCAGTGGGAAAGGCCTCAAGAGTCGAGACCAAGAAGTGGAGGGGGATGGGCTGTCCTGAGATCAAACATTTGTTATGGAACACCTCCAGAACCGCAATAATATACTTGCTCATGTGGGGAGAGCTGCAGCCACAATGTCTGGTGAGAAATCTGACTGGAGCTGGAACGGGGTAAACGTTGTCAGGTTTGTCTGTGGGGAAGCAGGAATGTGGCTGCAAGGGTCGAGGTTCAATCAGGTGTAGAATTGACACTGGTGTGAGAACCGTACTGAGTGCATGGCATTTTTTGAGCTGTGCACATACAATCCAATATGCATCCCCGAGTAGGCAATAGTTGCAAGCACCCTGTTCCGAATCTTGTGGAGGGATGTCTAATTTCAATGGGAGACTGAGGAAATGTGAGGTATAGCAATCGTGAAGAAGGCTCTCTGGAATAGTTCTGCATCGAAGATGTTAGACCTTAGTGTTGGTGCCTGGGGAATAGTCCTGGGAGTTAAAGCCAGCTTCGAGGGGTGGGGGGTGATCTTCCAGCAGGAAGATCACAATATGGAGAGGCACCCATGTCGCAATGACAGTGGCCAATGGACAGAAGCCGGGATGAGATATGACGCGGGGAAACGAGAGTGCCATGGGCTGTTGCAGGCACTTAAGAAGTTTCACAACTATGTATATGGGGTCAGATTCCTTGTGGAGACAGACGCTAACACATTAGTGCATCGACTAAACTTGCACACCAATGACCTGCCAGGAGCACCAGTCACCCGCTGAATTGTGAGGATAGGACTGTTTGGATTCGACTTGAAAAACCTTCCAGGCAGGCATATTGGAGGCACTGGTGGTCTCTCACAGCGGCCGTGAGGGGAAGGAGTGCCTGACCCAGAACAGGAAGATGATCTAGAGGAAACAATTATAGCAAGCTTATGGGGAATATAGGTGCAACATGGACCAGAATGATAGAGGAGGGAGAGAGCATACGGACCACTTGTGTGGTTAGGACTGCCGGGCGAATACACATCGAGATGGGAGGAGATAGGATAATTTCTGGGGAACCTGAAGCAGCCAGAAGGACAAACTCTGAAGGAGATGCAGGAATTTCAGTGGGAAGCCACTACATACCTTGTTTTAGATGGAGTACTCCACCAGAGGCAGAAAACCAATGAACAACCAGAAATGGTGTTAGTGAGTGCAAAGCAGAAAAGGGAAGCAATGGAAGCTGCACATGAATTGAGCATGCCCCGCGCAAGAGCAGGCGCGTTAAGAAACATAGTTGAGAGGTACTGGTGGCGCAAAATGTATGCCAACGTCAAAGATTGGAGGAAAATGTGCGAGCAGTGTGTCAAGAGAGTGACTCTACCGTATGACAAACCCTAGAAAATCCTATGTGTCTTACACCTATGGCAGCGAATAGGGTTGGATATTTCATACATGCCCAAAACAGACGATGAGTATCACTAACAAGTGGTAGCCAGGGCATACCTCAGCGGGTGGGCAGAGGCATGGCCACTAGAATAGGGTACATCGGAGAAAATAGCAGACGTCTCTCCTAGGAGGTAGTCTGCCAGTCCGGGACTCCGGAAAGTGTGGTAGGAGATGAAGATGCAGAGAACGAGAAATGGAATAACCGCCTCCTCAAACGTTCCAATGTCCAGAACATCCCCATGACCACATACCATTAGTGTTAGCAACGGGTCCAAATTCCCGGTCCGGTTCTGGGTCCGGTTCCAACCCGGAACCGGACCGTTCCAACGGGTGTCCACCAAAAACCCGGCATTTCAAATCTACTATTTTGGCTCCAATTAAGTATCTAAGTTCTGATCGTATCGTGACATGATCAGTACGTAGATTGTGTAGTGTTAGCCCCTCTTTCTCCTCCCGCTCTCAGATTGGCGATCCAACCAGTATTCGTTAAGTCGCTATCGAAAACCCGCACTTTTCGGCCGAAATATCACTGTATTTCACAGCGATTCAACGAATATTGGCCCAATCGCAAATCTGACAGCGGGAGGTGAAAGAGGGGCTAAAAATGCACGATTTACGTACTGATCCTGTCACGATACGATCAGAACTCAGATACCTAATGGGAGGCAAAGTTGCAGGAACCGTAATATGGAACCGCGGTCCGGTTCCAACCCGTCCCCGAACCCGCTGGGTACCCCTGTTTTCCGGGTAACAACCCGAACCGGACCGTCCGGTCCGGTTCCAAACCCGGACCGCAGCCTGGTGACCCGGAACTGTTGCTACTACTACATACCATGCCTCCGGAAATGAAGTAATTGAACAACGATACAGACTGATTGCACATGCACTGTCCAAACTCACAGCCTGCTCTGAGGAACCAACACAGATGTGGATTGACCACCTACCGGCATTACTTTGGGCCAACATGATCACATTCAGGCGAACAACCGGATATTTGCTATTCTGCCTTCTCTTTAGCGAAGATGCAGTACTTGTGACTGGGCTGGAGAACTTCACATTGAATACTGCCAACTGGACCCAAGGAATCGACGACACTGTATCTCTGCAAACGGCTAGAGCAAGGCAGCTGGAATGAGAGCGAGAAGCTATCTATGCTGCCATATAAACCCAAATGGAGTTGAGAGATGAGAACAAACATTACTTCGACCAAGATGCCGACCTCTGAGCTGAGGATATCCAATTTGGCAACCTGCCTCTTGTGCACGAAACCATGATAAAGCAGTCTCACTGTGACACACCGGGAGCTAGCTGGCGAGGACCCTACTCAATCACAGAAATTGCCCAGAGCTTGGGGACTTATCGGCTGGCAGAATAAGATGGAGTCGAGTTTGCGGGCTGAATTGATGATAGTCAACTCAAGAAGTTCTTCACTCGCAGCGAAGGCATACACGGTGCTCGGGCTATTTGTACGTCCAACACCACAGAATAGGAGGAATCAGAAGAATTGAACAAATTTGAGGTGGAGGCAGTTGCGGGCCAGAAATATATAGAAACATGATGGATGTATTTAGTTTAGTGGAAAGACTGAGAAATGATAGTGGGTATGGGCAGAGGATCTGGCAGGGTGTAAGGAGCTAGTGGATATATGGGATGCTGCTTATCTGGTGCTGGTAGACCACCGGTCCAAACAATGATGAGAATGACTGGTGGGGGGGAGGAAGAGAGATGGGAAGGGAGGAGATCCATCTCATGGACCATAACGAAAAGAGTTGAAGATACTGATGCCACACAAATGTGTGCAGATGCAAGATGGAGGGAGCATATCGAATCCACACAATTGCATCGATTTGCAAGATACAGGGGGAAGCAATATTCCCATTGGCTGAGTTGCACCCATGTTACATGAAAAGATTCCGACTGTTCTCCCCTAACTCTCTGGTAACCACGAGCCAAGAGAGGTGATGACTAGTGGAGGAGTGGGCAGAAAATTCACCGCCCAGATCAGGAATGACGAGCAAGATATGCCCAACCGTCGAGTACATGCGGGGAAACAGGAGGGGAAGAGGCGAAGGAGTTGTCAAGAGACACAAGAAGGGCATACTGGGGAAGTCGGAAACCACATACAAGTAGGAAAACGTAGGCACGGGCGCCAGGTATAGAAAGAGCTCCCCCTGCCCTAGATTCCAAAAGAACAGGCAACATCCGCACTGTACCGTTCATCACCTTCCGGACACCAACGACTGCGCCCATATCGCAATCACAACCATAACCAATGACCAATGACAGACATGACATTCACATAGATCACCGACATCGCCGTAGCACTCAACAACGCCATGGATTTCGAAGTGTCCGTTACGACTACTTCCGCCACTATGAGCCTCGACTCCACCACCGCAACAGCCACCACCACTGCAACAGTCACCACTGCAGCCACCACCACCACCACCACCACCACCACAGACAGCACCAGTGCCGTGACTACATACCCTCCCTCTGCGGATATCTCTACCATTGCCAACCACCCATCTCCAATATCTCTTTCATCAGAGACACCATGACAACTCAGCAGGGAGTTCTTCTCCGAAAAACATGTTGGATCACTACAAGCAGACGTGGAGATTGTCAATCGAGAGCTCTCCTCCCAACACCAAGTGAATTTCATGCTTGAGATCAATGAGCTTGTTCGCGTCATTTCTGATCTGGCCGATGCCCAGGTCACTTGGCTGTCAAATTTCGCTGCGAGAAACCTTGACTGGAAGAAGTTGCAGTTCAAGCGATGCAATGACATCCTAAGGCTCTCGATAGCTCCGGAAGGGTAAGGGAGATGATCAAGCACTATGACACTGCTCAACAGCTGAAGACACGCGCAATGAAGAAGCTGGTAGACCTCGAGCAACGCTATCCTGAACTCCAAGGAATCTTAAGCGATTCCAGTGGAAGCGAGAAGTGGATGCGATCAACCGCGATCGACCACCAACCATCCAGGGATCTTGGCATAACGAAGTGATGCCTCAATTGCGCATATGTCAACCGTCTCATCACACTAAAGCAGAAGTCGAAAGTAATCAAGAGGTATGCTTCTGGAGAGTTGTAGAAAGCTAAAAAGTCGTTAGTTAATGGCTGTCCGCCTCTGGAAGAAGGGATCGACTATGAAGCTATGGGCCTGAAATGGTACCGGGGGTGAGGAATACCATTTGGTTATTACCCAGGCATGGACAATCGTGATCGCGCCAAACAACTTGGCACCATGACACCATCAGTACCGTCTGCCGACCATGGGACACCGCCTGCTAACCGTGGGATACTGCCTGCCGACTGTGGGATACCTGAACCACCTCCATCCACTGATAAGAGCAAGCTGCTTCCACCACCAACCCCATCAACCAAGGGAAAGAAAAAGGACAAAGATGGGAGTAATGTTGGAGGGCATTTGACGGACCTGGCCAAGAATGGATCTGAGGATGGAACCAGCACTCCCACCGACGAAGAGGCCCGTACGATTCCCCAAGCGCCAACCGAGAAAGCTGCTCCTACGATTCCGCCAGTGCACACCGCAAAGGAGGCCAGTAAAACCCTGACAGCTCCCACCGAGAAGGAGGCCGGGATAACTGCGCCACCACCCACTGGGATGGAGGCCGGTATGACTCCAGAGAAGCCTACCCATCCTAAGCCGAAGGGCACCCCAAAGCCTGACTGGCCTGACACTCTCAGAAGCACAAGTAGCAGTTCTGACGACGACGACACTGATGATGAAGACTACCTCAGGTGCTTCCTAGAATGGCTTGGCCTCAACAGCTACTGAAAGAGAACATTGGACAATGAGACGAAGATGTTGGCACACCAGGAGAGAAAAGTGGGGAATGAAGCTGTACCTGGCTTCCAAAATGCAGTAAACAAAGACCCCAGGTAGTGCATACAGGCTCAGGCAGAAATCACAGCAGCGGTGTACTCAATACGTGAGGCAATTGATCCATTCGATTCTTGGCTTGGCAACATCTTCTACTTCGCAAGTGGTAAATGAAAAAGGAAGGCAGACAGGGAAGGTGGCAGGAGAAAGTGGGTGCGCGAGGAGTGAGAGTCTTTATGGTTTTCCTTTGGTTTGGTGAGTTTACCTTGGGTTCAAGGTTTTCGTCTGGGTCTACATCTGTGTCTTTCCTTTGGATTTATGGTATTCTTATATTCTCTCCTTTGGGTTTATGTTATTCTTTAATTCTTTTGGGTTTGGGTATATGCTAATCTTATGTTCTTTCGGGTTTGGGTATAAGGTTATATTGGATGGAAGAGGTGAGGTGTGCTTCACACCATGGGCCAGGGAGGAGTTGTGGCTGGAAAATCGGTTTCTCACAACCACCGCGACTCAGCTTGGCAGAGGACTTAGCAATGGCGGGTGTACGGAGATACAGGGATGATGGAGAGGGACTGGGCAATGGGGAAGTACGGAGACACAGGGGTAATGGAGCTGGCCTGAGCAGGGGAGTATGTATTCAGGAGACCCCAGAGTAAATTGCCAACACATCATCTTATGATACACCAATGTACAAACTCTACCATTCCAAACTTTCGATCTCACTCGCTGTTGCCGAGATTTCATGGGTCCAGGCAATTGTGTGGATCTTCATGGCCGGGTAGTATCATATCTGCTCACCCTCTTCCTACGCTCCTCGAGCCACAACCATTCATTCGCATACATTCCTTTTGAATTGCCGCGACAGGCGTGGCACAGTGTTGATGATGGGCTATCTTCCGTCTAGCTCCGCCATTTCACCACACCGTCCTCAATCGGCACAAATTTTCAATATTTACTGTGTTGGTGTTGGGGTGTTGTCAACATCATAAGTCTGATAGATGAAAATTTCCCAGAATTCCAGACAGTATGCTGTTCTTAATTCTTGATCTATATGAAGAGAAGGACAACCAGGATAGTCACATACAGATGGTGTATCTACTGGAGCACCTGCTAATTCCCACTGAGGATCATGATCTTGAATGGCAAGTTTCCTAGTGTTGTCAACCTTCGCATACATCTCCTCTGAGACTATTGGCCATGAAGTCTTTCTGAGTATGATTGCACCCACAAATATATTTGCTGCCTCAGACACTGCACTTTGGCGCTGGAGAATATTCTAATCTTCCCCAGCCTTGGATTGTGAAAAATTCTGCATTCGACCAGACTTGGGTAGCAGAGGACCCTGGGTCGTGAACAGTCAGACTTACACAACTTGCTGAGGAGGGTTAACTGATCATGTTTGTCAAATGGTGATGCCATTGGCTGAGCAAGACTTTGGGATATCCAAAATGCAGGGCGTGTAATCACAGTATCTGGATGGCTCTGTTTCTTTGACAGTGGATTCCTTGTACTTGATAATAGCTTGTCCCAGTGCACCTGGCCTAGAAGTTGGAAATCCAGTGGATGATCTAAATTATCTACTTTGATGTCAGGTGATAAGTTGAAGTCACATTTGTAAAGACTTTTGTCATTGCTGATCTCTACATAAGTAATGTCATCCAACAGTCTGATCGAACTGAGAGTTATTAGTTCTCTCCACCCAATTATATAAAGCCCAGGTTGGATGTGAAATATTTAATGAACAACAAAGATTGGCAGTTTCCTTGAATCCAATTATAAGTGGTTTCTCAAAGTGTGTACTTTGTTTCTTCTGTAAATTGTGATTCCTCACCCTACTAGATGTAGGTTACATAATGAAAAAGTGGAAGATAGAAGTTGAGAAATGTAGGAGAGACAGTGTATAAGGGTCAAATATAAGATTAAGTGAAATAGAATAATAAGAAAAAGGGAGGAAGAAGTGGCACACTCTCAAGGAGGATGCAATTCGAGGTTTAACTGGAAAGTATATTGGAGTATTGACTTCTATGATTCATATGTGCATCGAGGAGGGTGGTCCAGTTATGTACTTTCGGAAGTGTCAGGGGCACTGGAATAGATGTATTTCAAATGCCCAATGCTGAATATTAGCACACCTATCAACAATACGATGGATGCATGAATTTGAGATTTCTTAAAGCCAATACACATAGAATTGAACCAGACATGCCTTGAACTGGATGCACCAGAACCAGACTCAGCGGAACCAGACCCACTGAAACCACACCCACTGGAACCAGACTCTGTTGAATCAGACATATCTTAACCAGACACCCTTCAACCAGACCCACCTGAACCAGACTCACTTAAACCAGACCCACCTGAAGCAAATCCACATATACCAGACTCACCTGGACCAGATGCACATGAACCAGATACATCAGAAGGACTTGTGACATTGACAGGATTGTAACATTATGTAACCATTGGATCAGAATACATTGAGTACAGAGAACCTGAATGAGAACAAGTGCCCCTGCATAGGACTCTTTCAAATGTAGTAACCACACATGTAAGTTCGAGTATTTGTGGTAATCACCTAGCATAGGATGGTTGAAGCCTTCAGTATTTGCAAATCAAATTCAATTTGAAACCATGGGAGTGACAGTTGAGTTGGAAAGATTCAAACTTAGTTCGTGACTGTCAGGGGAGAAATATCAATCTGCATACATGGTATATCCGTTAGAGAGATACACTAATTTGCATGTTACTCTGTTGTATTAGAAAATGACAGCTATGTTAGTGGTTGATTAGGCAATATTGTCAGTATAACTACACTTTCAAGCAATCATCAAAGTTATATCCACCAAATATCTTCACAATAATATTGTTGTTACTGGAGAAGGGAAAGAGTTGTAGGGTGCACCAAGAAGAGATTCAGGCAAAGAGTAATAGTGGTAAGGGATGATTATAATTGATGGATAATCTCATTGATTCAAGCTCTCATCAGTACCAAGATTGCTAGATAATGGGTAATGAATACATATTCACTTTCAAGTTATGTATCCAATATCTAGTTACTTGCACATCATTAAATAACAAATTCATTATGAATTACACTACTGTAAGCGGGACTCAAGACAAATATGAGGATTGAATGCTATGTATCATGGCATAATGCAGAGTGTGATATCATCACGCAGCCGGCAGAGGGATGGTGGCCTGTAGTTCTGGTGAGTTGCAATGCACCAAGGCTTGAATCGTTATACAGAATTCAATGTAACGGCTGGGATTGCAGGCTCACCCAACATTGAGAGTGAGTTGCTCACTTGAAAGCAGTGCTTTCTTGACTTGAGCCTGTATGACAAGATGAATTTGATGAAGTTTTTGCAATGTGGAAAGTTGGGGGAAGCTTGATAAGCCAGTTTATAATCCATTACAAAGTTAAGAAATCAAGGATATCCAGTGCCTGGGCAGTTACTGGTAACATACTTGAGTCACTGAACAGAGACTGCCTGAAAAGATTCTCTCTTGTTGAACACTCTTGATGGAAATTGGATTACAGAATCTATTTTGAGACCTAGGTTTTGGCCACCCAAATATACATTTAGTTAGAATTCAGTTATATCAATAATATGAGTATTGAAAACTCAGGCTGTATTGAGTAAGTGCGAGTTGCCAGTCATATGTCAAGGTACTGAGCTGAATCTGTCTTTTGAGATTTTCACTCTCAAGCTTCAGCACATTTAACAGAGCTGAATCATACAGAAGCTACTTTGGAATTGGGAAGCCCAGGTCCAAATCTACTACTTAGTAGATATTGAGTTAGAGGAGATTAGTCATTGGCCAGATCTGGGCATTTACGATATAGTATGTAGTGGCTATCTTCCTCCGATAAACATGTTGACATAGCTTAGCAGTTTCAGCTATTTTAGCAGTGGCCTTCACATAGTGATTATGCATAGATTCATATATCAGCAGGGCTGAGCCGGTTGAGCCGCCTGAACTTTGACATTTAGAATACTTGATTAATGAAAATGCATGTGCACTGCATCCACTAATTCAAAATCATTCAAAGTTGAAGAAAACCTATGAGGAATCAGGCAAATAAAAAAATCAAAGTGCACTATAAACTTGGGTACATATGCTTCAGTGGCTGATTTCCTGCTCTGCAGTGTACCTGGGATGATATAATATGTTATTAATGATTCACAGCTTGTCAAAGTCAGCTTCATATATATCAACAATTCTTCCGCATTACTGGATTCCAGATTTATGGTGTGCCTGATCTTTAATCAGACGCCTGGAACTATGGTACAGCGTCAGCTATGGGCTAAGCCATTGATATCCCAGCTGCGGGCTTGTGATTGACTCTCTCCATTGCAGATCTGAGGTGTGTCTGCAATGCAATTACTAGTTGATCAATACTAGACAGCAACAGCCATGAATATAGCCTTGAATAGCTAAGTTGTGTCTCACCATCTGAGTCACTGTGTTCCAGATCTAAGGTGTGGCTTTCCAGCAAGCATAGATCATAGCAGAAGCTGTGACGTTGTAATCCCCATGTATGGCATGTCTCATAATCCAACAAAGATACACAATCCCATCTGGAGCTTCCATATGGCCATTTTGTTTGGAGATCATGCTGTGCACACTTTGTCTTGATGAGACTGAATATATATGCTGCATTCTCTGGCACACCTTTGAGGGGTAACGGATTCAACTAGTGTGATTCTTAGATTGCCAATTTCAAACTCAGCATCAGGAATCGAGTGAAGCTCACATAGGTCATTGATCAATCTGTTGAATTCCATCACCAAATCAAATATCATGTTCCCGCCCTAATTAATAATCATGCAATGTGGAGAGCCAACCACTCCCAATTGCAGCCTCAGATGGGTGTATTTGTACTGTTCTGACAATACCGAACATATGGTACAGCCCAGAATGAATCAGTCAATCAGTGACTGCACACCATACATCTCCTCAAACTGCACCATCAGACCCATCGACGTAATTCCTCACTGATTTGATGCACCATTGCAGCTTGGTGCACCTTACAAAACTAGTGTAGACATATTGACTTTGACTGAAATTGATCAGTAAATAACCAAGAACTGTAATAATATCCTTCTCTAACAAATACTGATTTCAGAAACAACAATTCCAATATCAATACTTGATTCACTTCAACATGATATGGAAATAATTTACATATGCACAGAAGTACCATACAAATGATTCATTTTGACTATTTGAATCAGTTAATGAAATTGTATTGGCTGAATGTTGAAAGATGCATATGTTAATTTCACAATCCTGCTGGTCTGTGTGTATTGTACACCAGTGTCATGTCACTATAAGATGTCTCCATTCAATATCTGCCACTTCTTAAGGTCTTTGTGAGACTCAACAGTGCAGCAAATCGTTGACATTGTAATGGTTGGTCATTACATTAGGTCACACAGGATCCTCATTTTGTTCACTCCAGAGTATTGGTGCAGATCACTTGCTCAGATATCATAGCCAATGGGTCCTGTGAGTATTAGCCATGTGGGTGGAACACAGATTCGCCCCAACTGGACAACCTGTGCAAATGTGTGGTACTGCTCATTCAATAACCAAAACTTCCAAGTCATTATAGCATAGTTTTCTAGTATAAAATGTAGGCATGTCCTGCACACATTTGTTGTAGTTACACAGACAGAGGAAGTTGGTGAATTCTGGAATTTGAGAAACAATTGGTTGCATTTATCATTGCGTAGTCTCCATATACATGCAGAATATATCCACACCATCCGCAAAGTACTTTGCAATCCACAACTGCAATTACCTAATCTGGCCCGCAAGTGGATAGATATCCACCCACTCAATTAGATGAAGTGAATGAAGCAAAAAATTTCCATATCTTTCTTAGTAATAATGCAGCATCTAACAAGTGACTTCTTCTTGGTCAGGTTCCGAATCTGGTGCTGGTTCTTTGATCTGCATTGTCCAATATGTCTCTCTCAGTCATCTGATACTATGGAAATCTGCCAAACCATCAAGTGTTCAGTCATCATACCATTGTCCTGAAATGTTGTTTCAATCCATGGTATCTCCCAAACAAATAAAGATAATGCAAGCTACCATCTACAAACTCTCTTGGTCCCTGAAGCACTTTGCAATATACATCTTTCAACAAAGGTTTGCAGTATTGTCTGATCATCTTCAGTCCTATCGGACTCAACAATGTGTACATTGTAGTTTGCAATTTGCACCTCTATCATTCTATACACAAGTATTATTTCCAATGTGGTGGGAAAATCTGTTCCTCACCACCACCACCACCACCACCACCACCACCACCACACAGTTTGGCAGTGGGAAGCTGGTGGGGTGTATGTACAATTACATGGGTAACTGAAATGGACTGATCAACAGGGAGTGTATTTTTGTGGGACCCTGGTATAGATAGACATCATTCCATCATACAACATAATACACATTCCAGTATTCCCAGCTCTCTGCCTTGCATTATTTCTCCAAACCTTTGTGAATCAGTGGAATCTGGATGGTTCACCACAGCCGCTTACCATATGATATTCTGTCTCTCTTCTTATGCTCATCATGCTATAACTGCAGTTTCCCAAGAACTATCGTTGAATGCTCTGCGAGAAGTCACAGTGTGTTGACAATAGCCCCTCATCCATCCAACTCTGCCATTTCAACACAAATGGAGCCCAAACATGGATTCTGGTTCGGAATACTGAGCACAGAATGGTTGGAAAGACTCCCACAACATAATTAAGATCAATATGGAGGGAAAATACAAATCGTAGCTATATACCCGGCCACTAAAGAGAACGCAGAAGAAAGTAATGACATTCCGAGGGTCCGTGCTGACAATGTTGGCTTCGAATGCCAGATGCAGTCAGCCAGGTACATCAAAGCTACTAACCAAATAGATACCACCCTTCAATTTAAACAAACACTGAGGGTATGGCACAGACCTAACACCAGGAGGAAATGCACACACCTTATACTGGAACAAACACTGTCAAACAGGCACTGACCTAACACTAGAACTGAAGTCACTGACCTCATACCAGCATGAACACCATGGTGGAGGCCACCTCACACAGTGAACACAGGCATCTACCTCTCACCTGGGATGCACTCCATGCTGAGTCACTAACCTTGTACACAGACAAGAAAACAAATGCGAAAATGGGATGTCACCCACATAATAAAAAGTCCATGATCTGAAGGAATACTATGAACAAGAAACCACAATGCTGTTGAAATTATGACAAGTGGTAATATGGACATTGCTGGTCATGGGGGGAAGTCGCAGGGAATTGAACCCGCAACACAGCCAATGCAGCAGAAAGCTATCAGAGGTAAGTGTGAGAGAAGGTGAATCTGGGCTAAAAAAGAATGAAACCAAGAGCTGACCACAAAAACAGCGCCAATTGACCTATGGTCTCTTTCAAATACTCACAAACAATCAATTGAGCTTAGATCACCAATTAGTTCCATTTCACCACCAAAACCACGATCCGATCTTCTGATTGTCACTGCAATCCCTATCAAATTATCCACTGAGTACACTCAATCATCTTCTGGAGTCATCTGATCAAGTGGCCATTTCAGGTCTTCTTGTGCCAGATTCTCGCCCAATACTAGCGAATCCTCCCAGGCCAGATATTCTATCCATACCTGGTCAAACTATGTTTGCAATCTGAAGCACCTCATCAACGTCTTGGCACTTGCCGTTGTTCTCAAAAAGAGGCAAATTCCAGGCCAGGGAATGATGGGAACCAAATTCTCTGAACGAGATGATGTTACAATGCCGTTCGAAGTGTCAGGAAACCTTTCACCTTGCACTGTGACTGATCCGCCAGCTGAAGACATTATTAAAACCTTCCTGTACTATGGCTCTTAAACAACCTAGGTAATGCTCAAACTGATGAATAGATAGTTGTAGAAGAACTAAGAGCTGTTGAAAGAGGAACTGAAAGATGCTCTCCACCATACTGATAGCCAAGACTATATGTATACAAGATTTTACCTGAAGCAGCTGTGCAAGGAGCAGTAAGAACGATGGAATTTCCACCTGAAAGCGTTCATCCTCACCTAAGGCAATGCCAGCCATGTTATGATTGACAAGGGATCCATTACTGAGTACTAACTTGTGGAAATGCTGCTCGAAGCCCTCCCACATGGCATCAGTACACATGTTGTAATGAAATGCGAACTTGCACCCTGGGACAGCTTGATGTTCAAATGCATCAAACTATGGATCGATGTCCTTCAAAAATATGTGACCATGGGCATCTGCAAACTACTAGACTTGGAAGGATCACTTATGCTACCCAGAGACACCCCTGATTCAGTCTCAGCTGGAGTTCCACTACTGCTGATGGCAGTAGTGCTGAACCCCCCGGCTATCCCTAGCAAAGAAATTCTGGCACCACCAACAGTCAGGGAGGAAAATTCAATCACTTGAGCCGAAAATACACTTGAGATGGAACTGGACATTTCAATAATGGCCTTTGGGGCCTGAATCTTCTAGATGGGTTAAGTGACCGAGCCCAGATACAGTGGCTACCAGACTGCCAGGGTCAATAAGATTCAAACTAGCCACCCACCTTCACACACATGATTGAATATCCCACCGCTGAATGCACATATGGGACCCACTCACTATGACCATGACCCAATTACCCCCATCATCTATGGTCAGCATTAGCACTGTGCATATATTAAAAAGAGCTAGCACACGGCCAAACATTCTGTCATGATGTGAGCACCACTCGGAACGAAGGTATAGTCCATCTCCATGATAATAGAGGAGCAACCATAGAACAAATAGAAGTAAATGCAGCGGAGATATCTTGATATCGACAGAAGAGAAGTTTTGTATCAGGCAGATAGTACACACTGGAAGTAGCTCGATATTGGCAGCCAGGAGGGGGTATAACCACCATGGCAGCATCACTGTTTCCTCAGCAGCAGCAAATTGCACAATCTCGGCTGTTTCAGAGGGCAAATGCTCAAGTGAGTGCCTTTTGTTCAGGGATGACCAGGTAGCTGTCCGAAATCGATGGATATTACTCTAGTCAGTCTGCTGGTGTGGTATGAAAGAAAGCCAGCGAAGAATAAGCAAACTGAAACTGTATCGAGGAATTCAGCTACCAGTAAACAGTTGAAAAACAGAGGAAAGGTGAAAGCAGAAGGCATGAAGAAGAGAAATGTGAAATGGAGGAGAAGAGAGATGAGTGTTTAGCCAGGAAGGAAAGAGAAAAGCATTCAGCAGTGTTGCGCATGCTGATGGGTTATGATTTCGTGGATGGGAGTAGGAAGAGGACATCTGAAATGACTAGGGGTGATGGCCAGTGGGAATAAATTGAGGAAGAGGTTCCAGAGGTTTCAATTGGTGATAGTAATCAGCAAAACAGAACAATCAGGAAGGTGGTAGCATTCAGTAAGCAACCATCAAAGCAGGACCACATGGATACCACCATGCCAAAAACCCAAAGGTTCTGAAAGCGTTACAAAAGACCCAAATACCCCTGTTTTCTGGAAATATGAAGTCCTTGTCAGTGGCAAACTGGATTAGACTAACCCAGCCTGTCAGGAGAGAGAAACTGGTCAATTGACTTTTGAACAACTACTAATGGCTAAATTGGTCTCAGTTCCCAACGACAAATGACTTGCTGCCAGAACACCAGCCAAAACACACAAAATATGAATCGCTCATGTCTCTCACTTCTCTGGCCTGAAAGATCACATTGGATACACCAAATACCATTACACCTTCCCATCTCCAACTGTGTTTTGAATGATACATATGAATGAGCTTTCCATGCATATTGATTGGGGATCTGAGATTTGCATAATGTGTGCAGTCATCACCTGAGAGCTGAACATTGGATGGAGATGTACTTACTGGAACATGATCACCGCTGACAGCAATCTGTCAGATATAAAGAAAGTTGTAAAATCCATGCTAGTTAACATCCATGGTATCATCAGATCCATACGTATCTTGTTAGCCAAATCTAGATACTAACCGGTTATGGTGGACCACCCCTGGGAAACATACACTCGCAAGTGTGAGATGAATCTAGAGGATGGTCATTGCAAGATCACCTTCTTTGCGGTTGATTGGTCAGATCAGGTGATGTTTGTCGCTCCTTGTCCAGGTGTCAAAAGAGACAGATTTGGCAGCAGTGTGGGAATCATCTACTCCTAGTTACAATCGGAGTGAATTAGACTGATAGGGCCAAGCACTACTCCAGCAATATGTTGGAGTTATCTGCGATGAATGAGGTCAATGAGAAGGGACTGACTAGTAATACAGGAAATGAGATGATGTGGACTGATTGAAAGAGACAGTTTGCAGGCAAAGTCGAAAATATATTCAACAGGAAAGAGAATGGATAGTTTAAGAAAGAAGGGAAACAGTGAATCAGAAAAGGGAGGCCAGCAATGGACGTGAGGAAGCTTATGCGAAGAGGCTTAAATTCTGATGATGAGTGGCAGAAGGAGAAACAACTGGTAGTAGGAGAGTGGACTAGAAGGATGGTAGCAGAGGAGTGATTGATGGGAGAAGAGACTCTGCTGAAGGAAAAGAGGATAACCAGGAGAGAATCAATGACTTTTGCATGGGTTTTTAAAAATAGCATTGCTCTGGAACTTACTCAAATACAACCCATTTTCTCATACATTCATGTGTGGAAGTGCTAGTTAGTTAACAACTCGACAGCAGGCTGGGTGTGCACCCACAACAAAGGCATCGCCCGGACAGTAAACCTTGTTTTTATTTCCAATGGAAGTATACCAAAAGCCGGACTTGTCTGGAGAGGAAGAGCCATTGCACAGGCAGTACCAATTTCTGGCCCTCAGGACAAGTGGTTGATTTCTAAGATGACACAAGCAGAAAGAGGTGGAAGATTGAAACCGGTGAGACTACAAACGCTGACCATAAGAAGCAAGTGTGGCGGAAGGAAACGGAAGCCCTCCTGGGTATGCTTTTGAATCGGGAATATACTCTTGCATGGACAAAGAAACAATTAGTAACAATTACTAAGATGGTCGAGCCAATTTACTGCATCAGATCAGAGTATCATCACAATGTCTGGCAGAATCTTGAATGCCACCCAACAAGGAAAGTCATACCCATTGAAATGGAGAATATAGCAGTGAGGGTCCGGCAGGGTCTATTCAAGCCCAAACAGGCCCTGCTAGAAATGCTCACATCATAGTTGTGCAAAAGAATGTGAAGTACTGCTTCATCATCACCTGTGTTAGCCCGATTTGGCATACGCTGGAAGGTGCCAGGATTTGGCACACAGTAGAAGCGTTTTGCAAAGCTGTTCTTGGGCTACCAATTAGTACTTCACTGATTCACATTCACACTGGGAACAAAAATACATTATTGCACATGGATAGTCAAGACTGCAGGGTGATAAATATTACACAATGCATATCTCGGCTGACCAGACTGGTACAGGGAGCTACCAATTTGGTATTAGCATTTGTCAGAGCATCTTGGAAAATACTAAACCCTAACCTGCAATCGATCTGGAAAATGTTCATCTGCAAGGTCAGATTAAACGTATAAAAGGTGTGGTCGGATATAGGTGATTTTGGAAACTAGACTGTCATGTCGAGATCCATACACACACTCAAAACATATCAAGACATCAAGAGAAGAGTCAAAGCTGTTTCAAAGTCAACTATTGTGATGCTATATAAGTGCATGAGTAAAGATGAAAGAAAAGGAAATCCCCCAACACCAAATGACCTCTATTTACACACCACTGGTCTGTCACCATCCAACCACCTCTTATGCTTCGATGTACCATCCAAATCTTCATTCATGTTTTTACACTGTGTCAACAAAATTCTTATCAACACAACCACTCCACATCATCTGACATTGCAACACCTCAACCACCATCCTTATCTTACTCAATCATCCCTGCACCACTAACCAATATTTTCACACCATCACCGCCTCACCCAACATCTCCACCCTTCCATAACTCCGACTCCTATATACCATCGCCTGCGCACTCGGACCATGGCAATATCCCCCAGTCAGGTTCAAGGTCCTCCATGAACATTCTTCAATGGTCATGGCATTCCTGGATAGCACTGATGAAACTAATCCACTGTCTGTATACCATCCACAAACTGCTATGGTTTCCACTTCGAAAAATCATACCCCATCCATTGAATAAGATACTTCAACTGATTCTGATACATCTGAATATCCTCAACACCTCATACCTGATATTCTGCTTCACCATCAATTTCCACCGGGGGTGGAGGCGGAACATGCCCTCCCTCCATCGGATCATTTGCGACAAGATCTAACAACAATAACGACTGTTGTTGGTGGATATGCAGTGTTGCGAAATGATCCAACCTATCACCATACAGTGATATTTGCATCAGGACAATGTAATGCCGTCCAGGAGCCATACGCCAACCTCCCAGACACTCTGGTAGCCCTCACCAGTGCTTTTAAGTACTTCCAGATGCTCCCAGCCCCCCCTGGAGCATTGCAAAGTGCTCTCAGACTCTCCAAGAGCATTCTGACGTGCTCCTGAAACCACCTGCAGTGATGGAGGTGCATTCAGTATGCTATGATATTTGACTATTAGAATAGTCAAATTTTGGAGCTGCTGAGACCATTGCGCAGGTCTGTGGGAGACTTCGGAATCAGCCGGGACCTCTGCACAAACTCTGCAGAAGTCTTGGTGCCATATTGTCACACCAGCGGTTCTTAGGGTTCTATAACCACAAGGCATTTCATTGATCATATTGGTCTTTGTTAAAGTTCCAAGATTCGCTACATCATAATATGGCATGTATTATCTAAGTCGCTCTATGAATATACATACAGAGATACAGTAATGATGGAGATGGACTCAGCGACAGGCAATATATAATTGGGAGACCCCGGGGTAGATAGATATCATCGCATTATACCAAATTCACACTGTATCATTCCCTGCTCTTGGTCTTATGCACTCTTGACAAGATGTCATTGATCCACGCAATTTGTGTCAATTCTCATGCACTCTTGCACAGCGTTAATGGATCCACGCAATTTGGGTCATTCATCATGGCTGGGTATCCCTTCATATTCTCTCACCCTCTTCCTACACTCCTCGAGCTAGAAGCGCTCTGTCCCACGAATTCTCCCTTCAGATACCATGCGAGGCGTGGCGGAGTGTTGATGTTGGCCTGTCTGCTTTCTAGCTCCACCTTTTCTCCACACCATGATGGAGTGAACTGTGAGATGCTCCCTGAGGCCGTGATCGAGCGAGTTTCAAGGGAGTAATCAAGGGAGTGTGGACGTACAGGTGAGGGCTGTGATCGAGCGAGTTTGGAGATGCACTTGGAGGCCGTGATCGTGCGAACTTGGAGGCCATGATCGAGCGAGTTTGGAGGCCATAACTGAGCGTGTTTGGAATTACCGCTGGAGGCTGAGATCGGGTGAGTTTGGAGATACACTTGGAGGATGTGATCGAGCGAGTTTGGAGATGCACTTTGAGGCCGTGATTGTGCGAGATCGGAGATGCACTTGGAGGCCGTGATCATGCGAACTTGGAGGCTGTAATCGTCCGAGTATAGAGATACACCTGGTAGCAGTAATCGAGCCAGTTTGGAGATGCACTTGGAGGCCATGATGGAGCGAGATTGGAGGAGTACTCGGAGGTGGTCAATCTGAAGGCAGTAGTTTGGGAGGGAGGCGCGACCGGAGCTGAGACTCTATTCATTGGTTAACTCGTCATTGTGGGAATATAGAACATTGAGTACAACATGGTCTGCTGAGAGATGAGAGACTGGCTGGGAACGTGAGACAGTCCATCTTGGGATGATGCAAGTATGCGGTGCATGCAGTACTCAGTGAATGCTGTACTATGTGTAAGCTGTACTCGGTGTTAACTCTTGATCATGGCATGGAGAGATAGAGAGCGATGACTTAACTTGATTTTCTTAGGTGATGGTAGAGGTGAGGACGAGAAAGAGAGAGATTAGAGGGTATGGGGGGAAATCATCATGAGAAACTGGAACTTGAGAGAATGTCGTGTAGGAGTCAATTTACCATCCCCAAAACGGCAGGTACGCGTCACGATCTGGCATGTCATTACCCCGAGACGAGTTCTTTCTAACCCAATCAGGCTAGTCGTACCCCTGATTTCTCCTATCCGCTTGTATCCTCCACATCATTCTCATCTTCATCCCCCATCCCTCTGTTTCTCGCCCACAACTCAACCATCATCGCAGAACACAAAGTCATGTCATCTCTCTCTATCTCTCCATGCCATGATCATGAGTTGACACCAAGTACAGCATACACCAAGTACAGCATCCGCCCAAAATTGTTCGTCTTCCCTTCATTCTCATGATTAGGAGTTGACCCCTAAATGTAGCTTCAGCTTCCAGCGTACCTCCCTACACGATTGACAGCCATCAGCCAGCTCTCCAAGCGAGGTCAAAGGTAAAGTCACTTTGTCACATTCCCACGGTTGCGAGTTAAGTTACCGAGGAATCGAGTCTCTGCACCCGGCACACCATCCATCGACTGCCTCCAAGTACTCGTCCAATCTTTCTCGCTCTCAGCCTCCAAGTGCATCTCCAAACTCGCTCCATCACGGCCTCCAAGTGCATTTCCAAACTCTCTTGATTACGACCTCCGGGTTTGCATGATCATGGCCTCCAAGTGCATCTCCAAACTCGCTCGATTTTGGCCTCCAAGTTAGCACAATCATGGCCACCAAGTGCATCTCCAAACTCGCTCGATTAGGGCCTCAAAAGGCATCTCCAAACTCGCTCGATCACAATCTCGGAGTGTATCTCTCAGTTCACTCGATCAGGGACTTCAAGTGCCACTACAAAGTTGCTCGATCACAGCCTCGGAGTGTATCTCCGAGTTCACTCGATCGTCATTTCCAGGCACACCTCAAATTGCACTCAATCACCGCCTGCAGCCAGTCCCGATATACCATGTGTAGATGGCTAGCTATATAGGTACATAGATGCATAGATGAGATTACAAACAGAATACACGAGTTCTAACAATCGTTGAACGATGAGTTGTAGCTTTAATTTCCAGGTGCACTAGCAGCGTTCCCCAAAATGATGTTTTTCCCAGACTGCTCTACTGTGATTCGAGGTGCTACTAGACTTGTTGCCGGCGCACCTAGACTTGTCACCGATGCACCTAGACTTGTCGCTGGAGCTCCCAGGAGCTCCCAGGTGCACTCAAAGTTCTCTCTGGCGCTCCAAGGTGTACCCAACTTATCACTATCACTCCCAGGGGACTCCTGTACCAGTCATCAGAGATCTCAGTTACCCCGAAGGCCAGCCGGAATGCCCTCCTAGGGTCTGATACTCTCCTGAAATTGACCCATCTAAGTTTACACTCCACATCCTCTCAGACACTCCTGGAGTCTTCGAGTGACTAAAATACATTTTGCTGATGCGGTGAATCACTGTAAAGGGCCCCAACAGTTACAAATCTAACATCCATGTAGGCCTTGTTGTTCTGATATGTCAGGCATCCAGCCATACATGAGGCACCTCCTATATATTCAGAGCCAGAGTACTAGTCTGAGTTGCCCCCTCTTTCTGTATTGCCTGTCCATGCTGTATATGTACTTGGAGGTGCTTATGAACAAGTTCCATTGTTGTTTGAACATGATTGGTATCTAAAATTTGATCATCCTAGCCTTTTGTGGATTCATTCAAAGATGTCATACATGGATCCATACCTTGAATGGCAGAAAATGGGGTACACTTAGTTTTGTCTGAGGTCACATGTGTCACAGCAGACTTAGCCATCGGGAGCCACAATACCCGATTGTGCCATTGGTGATTAATGAATACTCCTAGGTACCGTTCCATGCTGGCATTCATTCGCTCCGTCTGGCCATCAGTCTGTGGTTGACAGGCTGCTGTCATCCGTTAATCAATTCCCAGGCAGTTACACAGCTGTCAACACACCTTTGAAGCGAACGGAGGTTCTGGGTCTGAAATAGAAGTTGCTGGGAACTCCTTGAGGCACAACATCATTTTCAAAATCATCTCAGCCCAGCTGGGAGCATCTATCATCATATGGTATGGAATAACATGTTGCATTTTCCAAAGTCTATTCACTACCACTCAAATCGCATCGAACCCTTCAAACTCCAATAGTACTACTACAACATCCATTGAATTAACTTCCCACAGGTTCTCTGGTACTCCGAATGGGTGCAGGATCCCAAACATGTAATGTCATGGCCTCCAGGACCGCTGGCAGCTACAGCAATTCTGTACATTCCGATCAACTTCCGATCGCATATTCTTCTAATGCTACTTTCTGTCGTGGAGATTGATGGTGTTCAGCATTCTTGCATATGCTGCTAACGCTGTATTGTGACATTCCTTTACCAATCATAGCCTCAACTCATCGAATTCCAGCTTATATACCTTTCCTCGATATTATACCCTCCCATGCTGCTCCCATCATTCTGTGATTTTAATTTCTTTCAACACTCTCTGTAATCAGATTGCTTCTAAAATTTTACCGTATAGTGGTTCCATTATATATGCAGTTGCAAACAGTGCAGAAAGAGAAAGATAGCCCTGAGTGAGTGGACGGTCCGCCAAGAAACGCAATTGTTCTGGTACGATCTGGGGCTGTACCACCACCTGATCCATATTGTTTAATCTTCCTGCACCCCCCTCTGGGACTTCTTCAGGCCTGATCGTCAAAGCATTTGCTTTGCCATTTGATTTTCCTAGGCTGTAACAATTATAGAATCAAGAGAGGATAAAAACTCGAACCATCGTGCTTGTCTTAGATTCAATAACCTCTCTGTCAAGCAATAGTCAAGGTTGTTATTGGTCACTCAACATTTGAAGGGGGTGTAGCACCCCTCCATATTCCAGTATCTTTGCTTCAAGTGCTTTAATAATAGCCATCAGTTCCTTATTGTATATATCGTATTTGCACTCAGCTGGTGTCTGTGTCTTTGAGTAGTATGCCAAGGGGTGAAAACCCCTTCATCATCACACTGCGATAATATACCCACAGAAATAGAATTGGATGCATCTGTTTGTATAACAACCTCCCTGTCATGATTAAAGAGTCACAATGCCAAGGCTGATCTAAGGGCAGTCATGATTGTTTCGAAAGCCAACTGTTTTTCTGATTCCCATTGAAATGGTCAATTCTGTTTTATAAGTCCTATCCAAGGCTCAGCTCTCTTGAAATACTTAGGAATGAACCGTCGATAATAATTGCAAATCCCAAGGAACTGTTAAATATCATCCAGATTGTTCAACAATCTATTTGCTGTCTTCTTCTACCAACTCCGATTCTCGACTGTTTCTACCTTATCCTTTTACATTGAAATCCTCTATGTTGATATAATCAAGCTTAGATACTTAATAGAGTCTTTATGGAATTCACATTTCTCTCACTTCAAATACAATCCTGCTTCCAACAGGGGATATATCACCCACATTCCATGTTTGTTATGCTCTTCCTTGGAGTTACTGTAGGTCAAAATATCATCTAAATAAACCACTGAAAAGTCATTGAAGGCCTCCGATATGGCAGTATTGAGGTACCCTACCAAATCAGCCGCAGTATTTCTTGTGCCATATTGCATAACCATGTGTTCAAATAAGCCATATCGAGTTTGGATGGTTACCTGATGTGCATCCCATTCTTTGAGTCAGACAAAGTAATCAGCCCCTCGGTTATCATGCCTCCCATATATCCTGGCTTCTCGAAGCCGGTGCGGTGGTTCCCCTAGCAAGGGGCGAGGACACCGATTCTTAACAGTTTCGCAATTTATCTCCCGCTAATCAATGCAAAACCAAACATTGCCCACTGGCTTCGTTGCAAACAGCACCAATGCCACAAATGGTGAAAATGACTGACAGATCAACCCTTTTGACATATTTTCTTCTAGTCATTATTCAAAAACAACCAAATCTGCCTTTAACATCAAATGCAATCATCCCTGACTTGGTGTCTCGTCCTTTTTCAAGTGCATCTCATGGTTGGTATCTGGTCAATGTGAAGGAATCTGGTCAGTTATAACCATCCTGATCTGCATGAAAAACTCATGATACTGTTTAGCCACAATGTCCTCCAAGGGTCTTTCCTTCAGATTCTGTACTTTAATTGCATTATTGATATCATATAGTGATGCTTGAAAGATAGTTGACTTTCCATTTTTCACTATCCCAAAGGTAGAAGACTGTTTAGGCATCACAATAGTTTCCCGAAATGTTCAATGGGGTTATATTTTTGATTGAAATATATTGACTTCTAGAGAATGAACTGGTTCTGGGAGTACCTCCGGTTCTCCTGGTAAAGTACCTGAGGCATTGTGACCATGGGTGATGCAGTATTGTGACCCAAAAGTCGATGTGTTTGACACAAACCGAACTGCCACATCGTTGAATTGTAACTGGGGGATCCCCAGGATAATAGGATAATGTCCTAATCTTACGATGAACATAAATCGTTGGACTTCATAATTCTGAATTTCCATTATGACTGTGGCAAGATGTGTAATATCCCCTGACTTGATAAATATTCCATCCATAACGTCAACATGTCAATAGTTTTCTAACTTCTTCGGTGATATCTGATGATCATGGGCAGAGTCTTGCTCCATAAATGCAATGCCATTAACCCCACAACTGAGTAGTGCATGCGTCGGTATTTGTTAAACATTTACAGTCAATGGGCAAGTTATAACCAAGTATTTCACATCCATTGATCTTTCCAATACCTCCACCTTGCTAACTGAAAGATGCAAAATTCCAAAACATTTCAAATCATTTCAAACAAAACTTTTCCTAACAAACAAAGAGCCTGTTTTCTTGCTGCACACTCTGCTGCTCTAGGCTTAAACCCACTACATTACACACAGCATGTAGCCACAAAGCTTTTCACCCTCTTGTCTGCCGAAATACTAATTTTGCCTACTCCATGATCCATTGGTGCATGTCCAGTATACCGAGCTAGAGTTCCAGCGAGAGCTGCTGCCGGGTCTTCCGGGTGTGTCAGGCGTTTTGGAGAAGAGGTAAAACCTATCACACCTTCTATTTTCTGTATGGCCTTCTCTGTCTGGCTTTGTTAAATCTGATTATCCTGGTTCTGGCACATTACAATGAATGCGGGATGCTGATTGGGCAACTTGCTATACTGGAAGGAATTCTTCATTAATTCCATTAATCCCATCCTGAGGATGTTCCTAATTACCAATAGATTCTAGTCATGGTTGGCAGCGATAACTTGATACTCAATGCAGTACTGAGAGAAGTCGCAGTCCTTGTACTCAATTTTGCACATTTTCCATTTGGCTGTTGCCACCCTGTTGGAGTGCCCAAACACTGCTTCCAGAAGTTGAATAAAAACAGGTTTGTCTCCCAGCCCAATCATTCCATCAGCAAAAAGTGGAAAAGGTATTCTGAGCATTCTGAGCATTGTGAAGGATTGTGAACGTCAAGTTCGCGTTTAGTCAATTTTGTCAGGTGCAGTTATACGAATCATACTCAGCGATATTGCATCCACAATATGACGGGATTTTCAAACTTGGTATAGTGTTCCAAAACAGGTATAGCCTAGTTGGATACATTTCTTAATTGATTAAAGTCAGCTACTTTTATTTTTGAAAAATGTAATGAACATAGAATACTTTGCTGAGTCATGACATGAAACTTGACATT
>Ga0307512_10000194_pt1 | contig 83136 bp, 74 predicted proteins | sample 14_EM_MG_FD_200267 | JGI IMG/M metagenome (GOLD analysis project Ga0307512, IMG submission 200267) | Populus trichocarpa ectomycorrhiza microbial communities from riparian zone in the Pacific Northwest, United States - 14_EM | ecosystem: Host-associated > Plants > Roots > Unclassified | place... | reverse complement strand
CAACGTCTCCGTCTTTCCGTAACACAATTCCTTCCGCACCACCCGTATCTTTCTTCTATTATTCCCAGGTATCACCGTACCTGCCTACGCCGTAACACTCATGGAAAGCATGTTGAACTTCACGCAATGCCCAGTTTCGATCCATATAGTAAGCAATGACCGATGTTATGGCTAGTTTGTTCGGAGATGTCCATTCGTCCGAAGCTAATCAAACTTCATTATGTGATGGCCATGGCTTCTTATTTGCATCCACGGTCACTGCATATTCCCTGCAGCAAAAGTTGCTAAGTGACGTAGCGGACGGCAGCACTAGGTTATCGCGTACTCCCTTATATGACTGTCGTAGCTCTACTTTAGATATAGCATTCCCCAGAATATGAGCCAAAACAAATCTTGACGTGAAGTAGCGATTCCATGTGTCTTGGTGAAATTCGGAGGTTTCAAAGTCTTTAGCCGCCAGTTCAGAACGTTTTGGCTGTCATTTCGGTTAATATGGATCGTCCTGGATGTGAAACATGATCTTCCTCTGCGAACATACTATTGTGATTCCTCGACTTCCTTGCCTCTTCAGGATGGCCAAAGCTGTTCCATCAACCGTCAAACTAGTCAAATCTGTAGCCTCTGACTTTGTCAATTCGTTTAACTTTGCGACGTGAGCTTCTGCCAGCAAGTGATTCCCCATTGAGCTGGTCTGATGTTCTGATGGATGGCGAAGAACATGATGACAAACAATACATATAATGCCAGGGCTGCCGGTCTGCTCCATTCCCCAGTGTAATCCGAATTGCCAAGAAGGTGCATGTCTAGAAATATTCCCAGCAATAGGCCGCTTCGAGCCTACATTCATCGAAACCCATCAACCATCGAAGATGATCTGGAAAGTAAGGTCACTCAAATCATGTATTAGGACACATTCATTTATCGAAGAGATCATAACCTCGAGCAATGAGATGTTTAAACATTTTGAATCAGACATGGCCGTAGGAATTAGAAATCTGGGGAATCCGACTGGAAAGACTGCTGAAGGTAATTATACAGTAAAGCAGACTGCAGGTTCTTTAATATTGACTCTACAGCTACAAGCAAAAAAATCAGATCTGTGAGGCATTGCATGCATATTTGTGAAGTTGTATACAAGGACATATTGAAAAGACTGACCACGTAAGACTCAATTCTGTAACAATGTGATGCAGTTCATTGCTGTGTAGCTTATTGAGCCCCCACGAGAATTGTTGATGCTCGGTGGGCACTCAATTGTAGGAGGCGGGTGCGATATCGGCAGTAGCATTTGTGCTTATAATGGTGGCAGATGAGTTGATGATGGGTTTACGCCTTTCAGTAGCCTCGAGATTGTCCATGATGCAAGACCAAAAATTGTTGACGCTCTGTTGACGCTCATTTTTACGAGGTGGTAGCCATATCGTCACTAGCATTTCTGCCCATACAGGCGGCCGATACATTGATTATGGGTTAGTGTCAATGCACAGTGCTTTGAGTGTCCCTGATGCAAGACCAAAAATCATTGACGCTCTGTTGACGCTCATTGTAGGAGGTGGTAGCGATATCCTCGATGCCAATTTGTCCCAATAAGTGGGCGAAGACTTCGATTATAGCTTAATATCGTCGCACAGCTGTTGGATTATCCAAGATGCCTGAACCAAATTCATTGACAATCTGTTGATGCTCATTTTTTAGTGATAGTAGTGATGTCGACGCTGGCATTTTTGGCCTTAAAGGCGGCCAATAGTTTGATTATAAGTTCCAGCGACCATATCTTCTGTTTGATTATCAAAGTCACAAGACCAAAGATCGTTGACGCATTGTTGATGCTCATTTCCAGGATTTGTACACGAGTGTGTCACTATCTTTTTTGCCTATAAAACTCGCCAATACAATCACTTTGGAAGGATGTGACTATGCAGCCGTTTGTTTGCCGAAAATGTAAGACTAAAAAATGTTGATGCTCTGTTGATGCTCAACTTAATGACATACTGACAATCAGTGGGTGCTCAACAATTGTATGTAAAAATGCATATAGTCGTCATTGGCAGCCAATGAATCATTTCTATGTATAAACATTTGCATCCAAATGCTTCCAAGCCTCTCAATTGCTGATCCACCACTAGACACATTATCTGAGTGATAAATGGCATTGGCCCATCACGTTCCAGCGCTTTCGGCCGGCAATTATCCGCATATTCATTCGTACACCAGTTTTTGATACATTTAGCCCAACTTCTTCATCTGTCCTCATCCAGCTCATTCTCTGCGATTTCCATGACCTACCATAAGCAATTTTCAATGTCTCGACTATGTGCACCAGGTCTGTCCAGCAAGTCATGCAGTTGGATCCATGATCGTATGCAGCATCACTGTCATCATTCATTCAGCTTCGTATTGTGCATTGACTGCTGCTTCTATGACTCGTATGACATCACTGACTTAAATTTTGTTCGTGAGTTATGTCTGTAATATAGTTGTAATTGTCTCACTTAATAGTGCCGGGCAGGACGATATCACGTTCATTGGTCGTCAGTCAACAAGATTTACTGTCTAGAACATTAGCATGGTCTATCCGACCCTTGCCCATGCATAGACGAATTATCATGTCCCACAATTTGGTCACAGAAATCAAGTAAAAGCTGACACGTAGCAAAATAGGTACAGGTATTGCATTTCAAATCGATATGTCGTCAGAATTGCCAATGTGCCTATTGATTCCTCCGGAAACGCAGGAGCCATCACCATGTCCTCGTCGGAATCCAATTTCTATGTGGTAATCAGCTTGGGATGCGATATGCAGGTGTTAACGCTAATGGGTTCAACAGGCATGGATTGCTGAATCTGTGAACAATCGGGCATAGGGGCTGGCGGAAGTGACTGAATGCGTTCGTGCGTCTGCGGTTTCCGCGAACCTAGCCTCATATGAATACTCCCTGGTCGAGAAGTCACTTGCAGCATTTGCAATTTTCCGGAGACGCTATCCAGAGTCTCCAGACGCTCACTGATTGTCGTCGACACAGATGATTCTGCATCATTTGCCGTTTGAGGTTGAATGACAGCCGGAACCAATTCAGTCGTCCCCTACTTCTTATCCCTCTCACGGAAGTGGTCAGCCGCGTCTCCATAGCCTGGTCGCGTCAATTCGTCAAGCTTCACCTGCTTCTGCCGAAAACGCTCCATGCGATGCTGTACTGTTTTAGAGATTCTGCCCATCACCTAGCTGGGTTCTTCATCTTCGATAAGCTTGCCACCCACTAGATCTTCTTCATCATCATCCTTGTCTTCCCCGTCCTCCCCATCGTCGAAACGTGCAAAATCGCTTAGATAATCTCCGTAGTGTTTAACATCTCCTCAAATGTCATCTCAGGCTTAGTGGTTGTCAATCCCGCCTTTTGAGCATTTCTCATATCATCCTACTCCTGTTCAATTGCTGTCTCTGCGTCTTCAACTCGCTCTCTTGCCACAGCGGTCTCTCTTTCCACATAATCCTCGATCCATTTTTCCTTCTCTTCGTTGCTTAAGAAGTGCGTTTCTTGTCATGTCCCCGCCGCAAGCTTCCTTCTGGATTGCAAGCTACGCAACTCTCCAAGGGCTCGGACCCGTTCTGCTTACGAGCAGTTTTGCACTGATTAGCTCGATGACGACGTCGTGTAGAGCACTTTGTTGATTTGCCGTATTCACCAGCCAGTAGTGGCGAACGGTTCTTTTTCGGAACATTGACCATTTTATTTTGTGTTGACTTTCTTGATGGATGAGATGTTGGATGTTGCAAGATATGGACCGCATAGAGGCAAGCTGCATCTTTTATGTTGAGGTTGGTACTCTTAATCGACTTGAACAAAGCAGAATCTGCGTTTTGACCGTCACTACATTGGAAATAGCAATGCTAACCGTACATCATGATGTGATGTTCAGAGTGTGTATCATAGGAGATCCCGGGTGTTTCTTGAGATAAACATCAGCAGACGTCCTTTCCGACAAAAAATGTCCCGTTGTTCTCACACAAACACAAAGTGTCGATGGTCGTTCACCGTGATTTATCCCTGTAAACACACTCTCAACATCGGACCGACTTGGTGCAAATCGCAGAATGGTTGGCAACCCATGTGACCGGCAGCTATGCGCAACAGGATTCATCTTGTGTTGAACGAGCAAGTGGGCTGTTACGCATGCCATTTTGATTCAAAGTTAACTATATATTCCTCAGGATTTCCCACTGCTTTACGTTATCTTCTTCCTCAGGACTTCCCACTTCGTTTCGTTATCATCATCTCTTCACATCCACATCAGCAAATCATGGCTCCACAAACACCTCAGCAATGTGAGGGTGGAACTGAATCGAGCAGAACGATGGGTGCTTATTCCAATACGCCACCTGCTGAGACCCAACTAGAATGCAGACACGACTTAGTTCACTGCGACGCCGCAAATGCAGCCACCGGAAACATAACCCTGCATCCACAGTTGAAGATTGTCTGTTAAACAGGAAGCAGCAAGAATACGAAGCGGCATGCGATTGGATGTAAGTGTCATCATCTCTAGGTACACAGCAGTGAATTAATGATATCCCATACAGCTGGAGTACGTTGAGAGCTACGTGAACAATTTATCGCCGCCCGTAATGGGAAACCTCCATGGTCAACCAAGGCATTCGTCCGCACAGTCCGGGAAATCAAACATCACGATGTTGTCAGCACTGGGATTTTTGCGGACGAATTTGGTGATAAGAATCCCTGAGAGTGAACCAAACAGCGTTTAACCACATTAGAGGATGCTATGGAAGTGTATATGGTTGAGGTAATGGCCGAATCTACTATGTAGATGCAGCAACTAATTTCCTTGTAGGTTTTTAACATGTCTGCAACTATGGCAAGGCAAGGAGGTCGGGTACAGCTGGAACAGTCAGACATGCGCCTGGCTTCGAATATGGCAAAAATGGCCTAAGGAGGGTTTTTGTGCGCCGCAATACAGGAAACGCAATTCCTAATCAAGTAACCTCGGGCCGAAGTCTGAGAAGAGAAGAAGCGGGCAGTTGAGTGTCCTGGGCATGAAAATGTGATGGCTGCAATGGAAAGACACCCGGCTATGCTTCGGGAAAATCTGATCGACTGCTGCCTTTCTTTCCCAAATGGCATACCACACAATCCCCAGACACGCTGGAGACACAAAGGCACAGGTGCACCTCCCCCAGAGTGACTCAGACAGCCGACACCAGAACTGATGCCACATCCACCCGAAACGCCACTTGTTCCATGTGGTAACAATGAGGCCGCTCATCTATCCGAAATCGAAGGTGTGCCACCTGGATATGTGTATATACATACCTCTCTTCCCACTGCTGAATTTTTCAATCATGATGCATATGCCAAGGATTGCAAGCATGGTAAAGATTTTGATCCAGATTTGCTGACTGATGAAGAAACATCCACTGGTTAGTACACTATCTGCTGCATGGTAATGCAGCTGACATCCATTTTGCAGATGACAGCGGCCAATTGAGCGAACCTGACAGTGACGATGAGCATTGATCGAATGAAAGGAGATTGTAGAGTGTATTATTATCTACAATTCGCGGACACTTTGAAGTATATTTTAAAGGATATATTTATATGTATTATTAAAGAACAATGTTTTGATGAAGGAGAAAGTATATGCAGAAGGTACAAAGGCTGCCAAAACACCATTGATGATATATTACGTCAAAATAAATGACAACATATTGTGGATACACCCATGGCAAAATGAGCGTCAATGGAGCGTCAACGATTTTTGGTCTTGCATCATTGGTAATCTGCTTGGCGATCGGCTGAGATCATTCATAAATGCAGTATTGGTTGGGTTTATAGGCAAAAGAGTGAGCCTCATGCTTCCTGCCCCATTCTGAAATTGAGCGTCAACGAAGCGTCAACGATTTTTGATCTTGTAAGTCGGGTAAGTCAAAAGCGATATGGTCGTTCCTATATATAATCAAAGTATTCGCCACCTTTATAGGGAAAAAAGATAGCGACAAGCTCCGTGCCCCATTATCAAAATGGGGGTCAACGGAGCGTCAACGATTTTTGGCCTCTCATTATTGGTAATCAAAGCCCGATGCATTCGTCATTGTGTATATACGATGTTCTGACAGTTTTTCTAGGCTAAAATGGTCATGAACTCTTCGTTGCATCATTGTAAAATGAAATTAGTTGTTACTGTCCAGGAGGCTGTCACGGGAATGTCGCTTGTTTATTTGCCTAGAGAGGATGCCAATTCCTCCTTAATAGATGTTTGCAATCATGCGCCACTTCTATTATCCAAGATGCGAGACCTTAAATTGTTGATGCACATTTGACGCACATTTTAACAATGGGGCAGGGAGCATGTCGCTTCTCCTTTTGCGTATAAAGGAGGCCAATACCTCAGTTATGACTAGCTGCAACCAATGCCCACTCTGATTACCCAGGATGCAAGACCAAAAATCATTGACGCTCCGTTGACGCTCATTTTCAGCATGGGGCAGGGAGCGTTTGGCTGCATATTTTGAGCACGAAGGCGGCCAGTTCATCCAAAAGGAACATCGACGTGCCATCATTAATATTTTACGAGTAACAGTAAGATATCTGAATGTGACCATAAATAGAACAACCTGAAATGCAAAACTGGAGATTGGACTCGACAGGTCTAGCCAATCCAGGCGAAACCCGCAAGTTGATGGATATGGGGCCAGATTTGGACCGCCAAGAAGCGGCGAGTCGGGTCTTTGGATGGGTCTGGACCTGAACCGAACCGTGATTCTGGTCGAAACGCAGACCACTGGTGGGTTACCCGGACCCGTTGCAAACACTACTCTTTCTCCCCTGCATTTTCCACTCCAATTACCTCCCAATGAGTCTTTATCTTGGTTGAATCAGGGGTACGGGGGAGATCAGTATTCTGGGGGTCTGTAGATTCTGCACCGGGAGTATTCTCAGATGATGGTGCACTAGTTACATTACCTATGGGTAGATCAGTAGTTGACAGCTTGTCAATGGCCATTTCGGTGCACCTACCAATGTGAAACCATGATGGCTCAGGGCGATCCCTGCCTGCAGGTGGTAGAATCACATCAGGCAATAGCCCTTTATTAATAGACATTGGGTGATATTGTTCATAGTGAGCTTTCACTCAGTTCTCCTGGAATAATTTCATTTTGCAGAGTAAAGTATGTAACATTCTTCCGGCCAGTGTTGACCGTATGTGAGAAATGCTCAGCGTTCTGACAGATCTCGGTGATGCTTTAGGTTGTATGATTTGATGTTCAATTTGACCCTCAGAGACAGTTGTTTGAAAGTAAGGTAACTCAGGGTAGCATATCACTTTCACAGCCACATCACACCCCACCAAATGTATCGGAGGGGTAGAGCATAGTCACTTTATGATCAGCCTTGTCATATACCATACCATTGTGGCATTGTTTAAATTATACATACATTCGAGCCTCATCCAGCCGGACTATAAATAGCATCAGCTGAATATAATGAATAGGTAGATCTCGACAATTGCTGTATTTCTGTTCAATAATGATCAAGCACTGATTGGCTGGTAGTGTAGCGGGCCGGGCCAGGTGTTGGTAGTGTTAGCAATGGTTCCGGACCGTCATTTTGGGTCAAGGTACGGGTCCGAACTGAACCGTTTGAGAACTGGCGGTCTGGGTGGTCAATAAACCCAAACTGTCAACTCAGGTAAAGTTTGATGGTATGCTCCCAACCCGTCTGAATTGTGCAGGTTGTCAGCTGGTCGCCCAGCGGGTGCATCCATTGATTCATATAATGCTCTTGTTTTTGCAGTTTGTCAATAGTATCTTCCCAAAATCGCATTTTCAACAACCAATGATATTGTTTGGCATGTTTTGCAGTTTGCGTTATCGATTAATTTGAAATCCATGTTTCTCCTTTAATAGATTGTATAGTTGCTGAGCAAGGTGGTCAATAATACTGTTATGGGCGCGAAGATCCGTGCGATACCTTGATTACCAAATACGCAAGACCTAACACTGTTGACACTCCGTTAACACTGATTTTCAGGATGGGGCAGGGAAAGAGTCGCTGGTGTTTTGTGCCCAAAGGCTGCCAATATCTCATGAATGGATGTCTGCAACCAATCGGAAGATAAATTACTCAAGGTTCAAAGCTAAAAATCGCTGACCCTCCGTTGACGTTTATTCCCAGAATGGGGCGGTGACCGTGTTGCTGTCTCTTCTGCGTACAAAAGCTGCCAATATGCCGGATATGCATTACAGTGAACAAATCACGTTTCAATTACCGTACTAACAAGACCACAAATCATTCACACTCCGTTGACACTCATTTCAATGTATTGTCCATTCAACATCTGCTGCCATCATTATTCATTTTCATCATGATTTGAGCTTATTGGTGGTCTTTCTGGTAGATAGAGACTCGGCCATCTGGCAAAGCCGAGCGCAGTAATATTCTTGCACTGTTTGCTCTCAAACTACTGAAATTTATATAACTTGCAAAATCGTTCATTGCGCCTGCTATACATCTGTTTATGAACCAATATTCACAAGCTACTGCGCACCATTCGCCAATAATATATCTTTATCTGAAAATCTCGGTCAAGCTACAAAAAGAAACTGCTGACACATTGACGCATACTGTCCTACATTTTCTTGATTCCCTTATTCCTCCATGTTTCGAGTGCATTGACTGTCACCAACACATTTTCAGCCTGTCTCTCTGACTTCCATGTTGGCCGAATCAATCCGGGAACATTTGGTGCGGCATTCAGATACAGCTGCTCTGGGCATTCCTGATCCTCAATGCCATTGCCTTGCTCTATATCAATTTCAGCATCTGCCACGCAATCGTCTTCGCTGTCATTTGGATTATCCCAGTCGCCATTCCAGTCAAGCCAATTTTCAGTGTCCAAAATGATTTCAGGTGTGCTATCCTCATCACTATCAACCGGATGATGGTTGATTCGTCAGATTCGGAGGACATTTAATATTTGAGTTCGTCCTCCAAGAAGGTCCTTTGCGGACACAGCTGGTGGCAAAGGTGATCTTTCTGACAATTGAAATGCAGCCGCACCATCATGTTGAAAGAGTGACCAGGATGCTTTGAAGATCTCTTCCGTGTCTGAAATGTATCCAACAGCTGTCATTTGCTTGTTTTGAGCGCGAGATTCTTTCCGTGTAGCACATAGATTTGGGCACCCCTGCCACATCTCCAAAACGTTGTGGACCTAGGCCAATTTTAGCAATTTTCTGTCCTCCACCCTTTTGGTTATTTCCGAGTCGTTTTCTGTGTTTGTCGTATCCAAAGGTGGGTCATCGCCTGCGAAGATCTCGTTTTTCGCTCGATCAAAATGCCTTGTCACAACTCTATCGGGAGGGTTTCGCTTGTGGTTTTTGACTGCTCCCCGATGCCAACATCTCGCTGAAGGGAAACACTGGCCTCCACTCCGACACCATGTGGTATGATAGAGAACATATTCTGTGCCACATTGGGTAGCTAGGTGTACATTGAGTGTGTTTCCCCTTGTTGGCGCCGCCAGTCGGTTATGACCGGTATCCAAAATATCCTGTTAATCAGCATTAGGTCGGAGTGGTAATCATTGAGATTGTAATTATTTTGCCACCAGTTCTTTGGTGCTTCAGGCGGTGAATTCAAATAGAGCCAGGCGGATATCAATCAGTGTGCTGTGTGATCGATTTGTCGGGGTGTTATTTAAGCTACATTGTTAGGTGTCAAGTATTCTTCATCATTGCTGGATAAATCATATGGATCAAAGGATGATTGACCAGATCCTGAAGCCATTGCGGATGGGATGAGCTTATTGCTCTGTATGCTTTCGGGTTTATTGACTGGGACACGTCCAAGTTTGGCACAGTATTCATTCACCACATAGTTCAGAAAGGCCTCCAGGTATTGTGTAGTATGGGATGTCTCGTGCTGAGGATTGATATCCATTCCCCTGTCCTACACCCTAAACAATCGCAACTTCTGGAAAGGATCGAGGATATGTGCAGAAATGAGAATCATACTCATCGTTGGAGTCACTTCGGCATACGGTTTGGACAGCTTCTGTTCCGCCAACTTCACAGTAAATAACAAGTGTTCCTGTTATTGAGTCCTCTTCTTAGCCAAAGCTCGCGTGACGCCATCCATATAATCGAACATGTCATTGTACACCCTGATAACATGATGTAATGTGACCATATGCCTCTTTGACATCTACAGGGTCCAATATTAGAATAGCCTCAAAACCTCCATGACGTACTTGACAATGGTCCATTCATCCTGTGTTGTGAAGAGTGGCCGGTAATTACTGTATTTTGGATTTGGAGGCGCTCACAGGTGAATTATCGTGATTGATAGGCTCACTCAAGCAACTCCAGTGTCGAGTGCCAACACGTCTGCTCATCCATAATGGGTAGTACTGCGATGCGGACATTGGCTTTTTGACAGTCAATGAACTCGTTTCGACGACCAGGTGTCATGGTAATCAATACAGCAAACATTCCCTGCTATATCCATGTCAGTTTCAGGACTTTCAAAATATTGAAATACATACTTTCTCAATTATCTTTGCTAAACCAGGTATCATGGCCTACACCTTGTTGATTCGAGCATTGCCCCCATTTCGAAGTCTCTGAATCTTCCCAATGTCAATGCTTTCATTTTCTCCAAAATGCTGATTGCGCTCATGGGCTTCCCAAGACTTGGTGTGGCCGTTTACACCCTGACTGCTGATGAAAGTACCTAAAGCCGGTCGTATGATGTGCGCCATGCATGGTATGTGGTTCCACAATGCAGGCCACTAGATTCCGGAGGCCTCAAGTGTTGATTGCAGCTCACAAGTCATTGAGTAATTTGAGGAAGCATTATCAGTGGTAATTCCTAGCAATGGGCCGTCGGCAAGCTGAAAATGATCAAGCACGTCCTTCAACTGTACGGCTTGCCTGGCTCCGCCATGTAGGCCCTTAACCTATCATCATTACTTAGCTGTCCAAAACGGATAAGAATAGGCGATCAACCTGATCAAATGCGAGTTTTACTTCACACAATGCCCAATTTCGATCCATATAGTAAGCAATGACGGTTGTGATGGCCAGTTTGTTTGTCGATATCCATTCATCCAATGCTAAACTACCTTTATTTCATGACGGCAATTACTTCTCAATTGCATCCACAGTCAGTGGGTATGCCCTCCAGCAGATGTTGCTAAGGGTCGTGGCGGAGGGCAGCACTAGGTCACTGCGTAATGCTTCATATCACCGTCGTAGCTCGAGATTTGATATAGTGTTCCATGGAACATGAGCTGCACCACATCCTATCATGAGGTAGCGATTCCACGGGTCTTGGTGATATTCGGAAGCTCCAAAGTCCTTAGCTGCCAGTTTGGAGTGTTTTGTCTATCATTTCAGTGAATATGGATTAACCTAAATGTCGAATATCATTGTCCTCTGCGAACTTACTACTGTAATTCCTCGACTTCCATGCCTCATCAGAATAGCCGACACTGTTTCATCGACTGTCGAACTAGTCAATTCAGTCACTTCTGACTCTGTTAATTTGTTTCACTCTGCAATGTGAGCTTTTGCTAGCAAGTGTTTCCCCATTGAGCTGGTTCCATGTTCTGATGGATGGCGAAGATCTTGATGACGAACAATACATGGGATTCCAGGGCTGCGGGTCTCCTTAATCCCGCAGTGCAAATATGATCGCCATGAAGATGCATGTCTAGAATCATTCCAAGCAATAGGACACTTCGAGTCTACATTCATTGAAGCCCACCAAGCATCCAAAATGATTTGTAAAGGAAGGTCGCTCAAATCACAAACAATGCCACATTCATTTTTGGACGAGATCATAACATCTGGCATTAAGGTATTTGAAGATTTTGAATCCGACATGGCTGTAGCATTTAGAAAGCTGTATAATCCGACTCGAGAGACTGCCGAAAGTCACATTATAGTAATGCAGAATGCAGGTTCGTAAATATCCACTCTAGAGCTACAAGCAAAAAGATCAGATCTGTGAGACATTGCATGCATATTTGTGAAGTTGTATACAAGGACATATTGAAAAGACTGACCGCGTAAAACTCAATTTAGTAACAACGCAATGGAGTTCATTGCAGTATAGCGTACTGAGCCCCCACGAAAATTGTTGACGCACCGTGGGCGCTCAATCATAGGAGGTGGATGCCATATCGTCACTAGCATGTTTGCCAATAAGCGCTGCCGATGGGTGGATTGTGGGGTAATGCCGTTCCATAGCCCTTACATTATCCATGATGCAAGATCAAAAGTTGTTGGCGCTCTGTTGACACTCTGTTGATGCTCATTTCAGGACATAGTTATGATGTTGTCACAAGCATTTTTGCCTAGAAAGGCAGCTGACAGTTCGATTATCGATCAATGTGGTCGCACAGCCCCTTGTGTATTCAGGATACAAGGCCCCAAACTGTGGACGCACCGTGGAGGCTAATATTTAGGACATATCAGCGATGTTTTCACAACTATTCTTGCCTAGAAAGGTGGCCGATAGTTCAATTATGGTTCAATATTGCCGCACACCCCTTGGAGTATCCGAGATGCAAGGCTTGAAATTGTTGACGCTCCGTTGATGTTCATTTTTAGGGCATAGTTACGATGCCGTCGAAGGCATCATTGCCTAGAAAGGTGGCTGATAGTTTAATCATTGATTGATGCGGTCGCAAAGCCTCTCGATTATCCAACATGCAAGGCCTATACTCGTTTACGCTCCGGAGACACTCATTTTAGGACATAGCAGGGATGAAGTCGTGACTATTTTTGCCTAGAAAGGCAGCCAATAGTTTGATTATTGGTTAATGTTGCTGCACAGTCCTCAGATTGTCCATGATGCAAGGCCAAAAGTCATTGACGCTCCATTGACGCTCAGTTGGGACACAGCAGCAATGTTGTCACAACGATTTTTCCCTAGGTAGGCAGCTGATAGTTCGATCTTGAGTTAAAGTTGCCATACAGCTCTTGGATTTTCCAAGATACAAGGTCAAGAATTGTTAACGCTCAGTTGACGCTCATCGTTCAGATGGGTCAAAGACTGTGTCATTTGCGATTTACGCTATAACGCAGACCAATACATTCACTTTGGAGTGATGTGACAATGTAGCCCTTTGATTGCCGAATGTGTAAGACGAAGAATCATTGATGCTCTATTGTCTCTCACATTAATCACATCGAAACAGCCCGCTTACAATCAATAATTCGATCCAACGAATCGTATACTCATCATTGACATTGAATATTGCATTTCTGACTATATCATTTGCATCCAGGAGCTATGTGGCCTCTCAATTTCTGTTTAACCTCTATCCATGTTATCTGAGTGAGAGATGATGTGGCCCTATCACATTTCCGCGCTTTCGGCCGGCAACTCACGGCATGTATATAATTTCACTAGTTTTTGGTAAATATTGCTCAACTTCCTCACCTTTTCTCATCCAGCTCCTTCTCCTTGATTTCTATGGCATACCATAAGCAATTTTAAACATCTCAACAATGTGCACAAGGTCTGTGGGGAGTGATATGCAGTTGGATGCATGGATGAATGCAGCATGACGGTTGTCATTCAGACTGATTCGTATTGAGCACTGACCGCTCTTGCTATGCCTTGTATGACATCACTCTCGTAGATTTTGTTAGTATATTTCGTCACTAATATAGCTTTTGCTTTCTGTGTTAACAGTAATTGGCGAACAGGAATCGGACTGATTGGCCTTCCAACAGCCTGATATGGATTCTAGAACTTTTGCATTGTGCGTTCGACCCATGCACATGCACAGACGAATTATTATGTCTCACAATTTGGTCACTGAAACCAAGAAAATGCTGAGAGGTAGAAAAATTGGTACACAAATTGCATTTCGTAGAGATATGACGTCAAACATACACATATGCATCTTGATTCCTCCAATGACGCGGGAGCTGTCACCATGTCTTCGTCAGAATCTGATTTCTATATGGTGATTAGCTGTGGAAGCGATATGCAGGGGTGAAAGTTTACGAGTTCAACAGGCTTCGCATAGTGAATGAGTGATCAATTGAGCTCAGAGGTGGGTGCAAGACCGGATATACTCGTGTTCGACTGTGGCTTCCCAGGATGTAGCCAAATATCACTACTTCCCGGTTGAGAAGTCCCTTCTGGCATTTGCGATATTCTGAGGACAATGTCAACACACTCCATAAGCTCTCCAAATATTGTCGGTGCAGGTGCAGCTGCAACATCATCTGTTTGTGGTTTGGTAACTGCTGGTACCCAGAAATTGGATGCGCCTTACTTGTTATCTTTTTCACAGAAGTTGTTGGCTGTGTCCTCCCATCCAGGTTGTGTCAATTCATCAAGCTTCATCTGCTTCTGCTGAGACCTGTCCATGCGCTGCAGTACCATTTTCGAGATTGTGCCCATCACCCAGCCGGGTGCGTTATCGCTGCTCAGCTTGCCCTGCTCTGTCTGTCGATCATCCTCATTTTACCCATCCTCCCCATCGTCGGAACTTGCAAGATCACTGAGACTGTCTCTGATTGCAGCCATCATCCCCTGAAAAGTCTGTTTGGGGTGTCTGTTCGTCAATCCACCATTTTGGGCATTCCTCATTTCTTCCTGCTTTGCCTGAACCGCTGCCTCTGCATCTTCAACTCGCTTTCTTGCCCCAGTGGTTTCTCTCCCAACATTATCCTAGATCCATTTTTCATTCTCTTCATTGCGTAAGAAGTGTGTTCCTTGACATTTCTCGGCAGCAAGCTTTGGTTTGGATTGCGAGCTGCGCAATGCCCCAATGGCTTGAACTGATTCTCCTTCCAAGCCGCTCTCGCCATGATTCGCTTGATGACATCGTGGTGCAGAGAGCTTTGTCGATCTACCATATTTGCCTGCTGGACGAGGCGAAAAGTTTTTTTCGGAGCATTGACCATTGTAGTTTGTGCTGACTTTGTTGTTGGGGGAGATGTTGGATGTTGCAAGATATGGACAATATGGAGGCAAGCTGCATTTTTTATGTCAAGGTTGGTACGTTTAATGATTGTGAACAAAGCACAATCTGCCTTTTGACTGTCAATAAATTCCGAATAGTTAGGCTAAACGTTAAACATGACATGATTGTTAGCATCAGTTTCATGTAATATCACCGGGGAGAATTTGAGAGAAATATCAACAGACATCATTTCGCACGACCAATGTCCTGTGTATATCTCACATTCATGCGATTTTAGCTGTTGTACACGGTGATTTATCTGTGTAAACACACAAACAACATCAGACCAACTCATTGCAAATCCTGGGGTGGTGGAAACTCCTGCAACTTGCATCCATACGCAGTAGTATTCATCATTAGTATAATAAACATGTTGGTTGCTACTGATTCCGTTCTGACATGACGCGTACCATATACTTCTCAGAACTTCCAACTTCTCTCCGTGATTATCTTCCTCTCCTATTCCACACCAGCAAATCATGGAAACACAACCCCCTCAGCCAGGTGAGAGAGGATCCAACTCAAGCTGATTGCCGGGCGCGACAACAAATACATCACTCTTTGCCACACCCCAAGAACGCAGACACCAGTTAGTACACCGTTACGCTGCCAATGCAGCCACCAGGAACATGACCCAGGATGCACATTTGAAAATCGACCGTAAGACTGGAAGCAGCAAGAGTACGAAGCAGCATGCAGTTGGATGTGAGTATATCGAAAACGAGGTAAACGGCCGCCAATTCACTGTATCATGTACAGCCTGTGTACGTAGAGAGCTACTTGATGAATTTATCGGTGCCCATAATGGGAAATCTCCATGGTCGACGAAGGCATTTGTCCGCATAGTACGTGAAATTGAACATCATGATGTTGTTCACTCTGGGGTTTTCGCAGACAAATTTCCTGATATGCATCCCCAACAGCGGACGAAACAGGCTATAATCGACTTACAGGAGGCTACAGAAGCGTTAATGGTTGAGGTAATAGCTGAATCTCATAGTTAGAAGCAGCAATCAATCTCTTGAAGGTTATCAACATGTCTGCTACTATGGCAAGGCAAGGAGGTCAGGTACAGCTGGAACAGTCTGACATGCCCCTGGCCTTGAATATGGCCAAAATGGCCAAAAGAGGGTTTTCGCACTCCACGATAGAGGAAATACAATGCCTGATCATAAAAACCTCACGCCGAGGTCCGAGAAGAGTAGAAGCGGGGTGTTGAGTTTCCTGGGCACAAACAGGTGAAGGCTGCAAGAGAAAGACACCGGGCTATGCTTTGTCCAAACCACACGGCTGGATGCCCTCCTTGCGAAAATCACACCGCAAAGAATCCGCAGACACGTTGGGGACACGAAGAACCAGGTGCACCTCCACCCGACAGACGCAGACAGCTGACTCCAGAGCCGATGCCACCTCAGGCCGCGACGTCACCCAGCCTAACCGGTAACAACTCCGTAGGTCAATGTTCCCAGATCGACCATTTGCAGGCCGGATACGTGTATTAACATACTTCTCCTCGCTGCGCTGAATGTTTCACTCTTCATGCATATGCCCAGGATAGCCAGCATGATACGGATTTTGATCCAGATATGCTGACCGAGGAAGGAACATCCACTGGTTAGTGCACTATCTGCCGTGTGGTAATGCAGCTGACATTCATTTTGAAGATGAGAGCAGCCTATTGAGCGAAACTGCATATGATGATGGGCATTGATCGAACGGCGCAGGATTGTGGAGATTATTATTCTCTACAATTGGCGGACACTGTAAAGTATATTTTAAAGGATATATTTATATGTATTATTAAAGAACAATGTAGTGATCGAGGAGAAAGTAAATGAAAATGCTAGAAAGGCTGCCAAAACAATGTGAATGACAGACTATGCCAAATCAAATGATTGTATATTCTGGATACACCTGTGGCAAATTAAGCGTCAACGGAACGTCAACAATTTTAGGTCATGTAAGTCTGGTAATTGAAAACTGATTTGGTGGTGGTTGTACAGAATCGAAGTATTGGCTGCCTTTATTTGCAAGAATTATAGTGACACACTCCCTACCTAATCTTGACAATGAGTGCCAACTGAGCGTTAACTATTTTTGGTCATGCGTCCTGGGTAATCAGAACACCAATAGGTTGCAGACAGTCATTCAGGAATTATTGGCCGCCTTAATAGGTGAAACAGATTGCGATACCCTCCATGTGCCATCTTGAAAATGTGTGCCAATGGAGTGTTAATGATTGTTGGTGGTGTACCTTGGGTAATCTGGGGGGTGACAGGTTGCAGACAGTCATAAACGGAGTAGTGGCCGCCTTGATAGGAAAAAGTGGAAGTGACATGCTCCGTGCCCCATCTTGAAAATGAGCGTCACCAGAGGTTCAACAATTGTTGGACTTCCATCATGGTGAATCTCAGCGCGATGTGGCCGTGACAGTCAATACACATCCTTTTGAGTGATCATATACCGTACAAGGCTCAAGAATACTTCGTGGTAGCTCTGTACATGAAATAAGTTGTTACTGTCCCGGGGGTTGTGGCGGGAATATCCCATCCATATCTCCCTATCCAGGTTGCTATGACCTTGTTAATGGATGTTTGTGATCAAGCAGCACTGATAGTACCGACGATGCAACACCAAAAATTGTTGACGCTCCGTTGATGCTCATTCTAAAGATGGGGTTGGGAGGGTTTCGCTTTCTCTTTTGGCTATATAGGTGGCCAATATGTTGTTTATGACTGTGTAATCTGTTGCCCCCCAGATCACCCAAGATACATGACCAACAATCATTGACGCTCTGTTGACACTCAATTTCAGGATGTGGTAGGGCGTGTGTCTATGTTCGTTCTGAGTGTTATGGCGGTTATTACGTCAAAAACATACTGTGCCATACCATTGTCAACATCTTATGATAAACAGTAGCATATCTGAATGCGAACCTAAATGTGGAACCCGGAACTCAGAACCAGAGATTGGAACCGACGGGTCTAGCCACACCCGGCATAACCCACGGGTTGACGGGTACCTGTCCAGGTTCGGCCCGCCATGAGTCAGCGGGTCAGGTTTCTGGACGGGTCTGGATCCAAACCGACCCATTTCAGTGGTCCAATCCCTGAACGCTGGCGGGTTACCCAGACCTGTTGCTAACACTAGGTGTAGGTGATATTGGAAACAATATTGAGATATTCTAATCAAGGGAAAAGTGGGCTCTAAGTTTGTATTGAGGAATCAAGACAAGACAAATGTCCAAGTCGTTTCAAAGTTGTCTGTTGGTTTGCTATACAACTGAACGAGCAAAGACAGAAGAATCAGGAAATCCTCCAATTCTAAACAATCCCTTCTTTTTGCGCGGTTTGTCTGCCACCCTCGAACCATCTCCTTTCCTCAGATGTACCATCCACATTGTTCCCCGTGATCATACACACCACCAATGCAACTCCTATCGATACAACTACATCACATCGTGCAACATCGCAACACCTCTGACCACATCTGTATCATAATATTCAATCGCACCACCATCTTAGCATGTCCCAATGTCTCCGCCTTTCCATAACATTGATTCCTCACCACCCACCTTGCCCATATTTCACCCCTACCCCCATACCATCACTCGTAACTCGAGCCGTGACAGTATCCCCCCCTCTGTTGAGAGGTCCTCTGAGGAATTTCTCCAATGGTCCCGGAATCTTGGGATATTGGCAATGAAACTCAATCACTTTTTGTAATCTATCAATAAACTTTGCAGGTTTCCACATTAAGGTGTCACACCCCGTCCCCAGTATAAGGTACTATAGCTGGTTACGGTACATCTGGCTGTCTTCAACATCTCAGACCTAATACACCTGCTCACTACAGACATCCACTGGTGGTGGCGGGTCGATCGGCTGCCCAACAAGGGGAGCATCATCCGGCAGATCTAGATGTGATAGAGGTTGAACACAGTGAATTCGTATTGACACAGGGAGATCTAACTGATAAGTACAGGGGGAATCTCCTTGGATAACTCTATAACGTCCTAACTTCTTTCAATACAACTTCGCAGTGGGTCTCGTTATACTTACATGTCAAGCGTTGAGCTTGACTTGATCTCCCTCCTGCATATTTAGTGCCAGAAACCAGGATGCATTTGCATTCTCTTCCTAGATCACCTGGCTTCATTGCATCTCCATACCCAGGTTTTCATAAATTTTTTTGGTGGTTGCTTCAACGTGATCAGCATCCGACTGCTGGTGATCTTGTACTTCCGCTGGTTCACTCCAGAATGTCATCCCAAGGTCTGTGCCTTGAACAGCAAACAAGGGGGTCCACATTGACATTTCTGATGCTCCATTATTTGCAGCAAACTCGGCCATCAGGAGGCACTTTACCCAATCATCCTGCTGGTTATTAACAAACACTCGCAGGTACTGTTCCTAACTAGCATTCATCCGCTCTGTTTGGCCATCTATTAGTGGATGAAAAGCTGTTGACATTCTGCGTTGAATACGTAGGCAATTACACAACTGTCTGCAAAACACCGTGGCGAACAGTGATTCCTGATCCGAAATAATGGTTGCTGGAAGTCCAGTAAGATCCACCATCTCCCTTAGAAATCACTCGGCCAACCCAGAGGCATCTATCATTGTATGACAAGGGACAAAATGTTGAATCATTGACAGCCCATCCACTACCACCCAAATCACATCAAACCCCTTACATTGCAGTAATTCCACTACAAAATCCATTGCAATGTCCTCCAAAGGTTTCTCTGGTACAGACAATTGTCAGAGGACACTGAACATCGAATGTCGTGAACTTCGGGACCTCTGACAATTATGACAATTTAGTACATACTGATCCACCTCTTTCCAGATCTCCATTCAATAATACTATCAGTCCGGGAGGTCCAATGTGTTCTCCTGCTGGGAATGTCCCGCTAAAGATGTGTGATGGAGTTCCTTGAACAACCATAACCGTAACTGATCATTTTTCGGAATGTACAGCTTCAGTTGATATCATATCCAGCCTTCCCACTTTGAGCATTCATCAATAGTACTTTCTCTGAAACAATTATTTGTTCAAATCGCTCCCAGCATTTTTCGTGGCAGCCGGCCAGGTACAAATGTTCCCGCAATGAGTTCGGCCAGAGATGGATGGCCCTGAATGGGTGGGCTGTCTGGCAACAGACGCAATTGTTGTGTTAGGTTCTGCAGCTGTAGAATCACCTGTTCCATATTATTTAATCTTTCACCCCCCCCCCCTCAGGGAGGTCTCGAGGCCTCCTTCTTAAAGCATATGCTATTCCGTTTGTTTTCCTTGGGCTATAAACAATTGTATAATCAAAGCAGGTTAAACACTCGGACCATCCTGCTTGTCTCTGATTGAATAACTTTCTTGACAAAAGTCGTCCAGATTCTTATGATCTGTTAAAAGTTGGAGGGGGTGTAATGCCCCATTGCACTCTGGTTTCCATTCTTCAAGAGCTTTAACGATTGCCATGAGCTCCTTATCATATATATCACAATTGGATTCTGCTGGTGGATGTGTGTTCGAGAAATATGCTACATGATGTATTACTCTTTCATCGTGATGTCATCACAGGACACAGGCAGATATGTGATCAGAAGTGTCCGTCTGGATAGTTACTTCTCTCTTGTGATCAATGTGTCAAGGAATTGGTAATGTTGTGAACACAATTATCATTTTGTTGAAGGCCAGCTGTTGTTCTGATTCCCATCCGAATGGCTCCTCCATTTTGGTAAGTCTCATAAAGGGTTCCACCTTCTCTAAATACTTCAGGATAATCCTTGGATAATAATTGCAAAATCCAAGGAACTGTTATACTGCCAAGACGCTATTCAGCCTTCCATTCGCTGACATTTATCCCTGGCTGCGATTTTGTACAGTTCCCTCTTTATCCTCATCCATTGAAATCCCCTTCCCTGATATGATCAAACTTAGGTACTTTGCCGCTTCCTTATGAAATTCGCACTTGCCTGGTTTCAAATACAGCCCAGCTTCCGAAAGGCATTGCATAACCCACTCAACATGTTCCACAAGTTCCTTGTAAAGACATACGCCCTTATATAGTCTCGTATGATGGTATATCAGTAGATCTGAATGCATACATGAATGTCAATATTGTGCAGTTGTATAATGGTAAGTTAAGGTAAGGTAAGTAAGTTTGTCACAAGAGATCTAAGGCTTGTGGCGAGCTGACTGTATGAGGCGAGTATTACCTGGCCCTGGACACGTCAGGTGCAGCCGTGCAGTTACATTATCCCCCTCTTTTGGTGCAGACCCTCTGGGCTGCTTAAACTCATACAAGAGTAGAAAGGAAAGGAATCAAACAAATAACCGTTCAACATATGCAAACATATGAACCCGTAAGTCCCACAACTGATCATTATCACTCAGGGCAACCTTTCGGTAGGTCAAGTGCAGGGGGAAGTTCCACCTGCACTTGGCCTATCTCCCAAGGTGGTATAACGCAGTGCCGATGGCATTTGTACTGGGCCGAGATCCAAAGAAGTGAAGAAGTAAAGAGAAACAAAAGAAGGAACATCCAAACTGACACCATCCTCTATCTCTCCACTTCCAGAAAGTCTGGCATCTGATGATCCAATCCCACACTTGTAACTTGTACCAAGTGTTGGGGATTGTGGGAATTTGATACAGTAATCTCGGTGAAGTCTCCAATCATTGTATGAGCCTCGTCCTAACTCGGTGGTATCGATGGTGGCTTCCACTTGCTGCTCATCCACACCATTCCCATCGCCATCACCATTGGCATTGGCAATTGCATCAGTTTATCTAACTTGTAAGCATCCCAGTAACCAGTCATACTCACTATGCATCCATGTGTGTCAGCACTTGAGCTCTCACGATTCCTTGTGTACAACTCTGCTGGCCCAGCCCATCAGTGATCATTGACGCTACTTTGGCAGCTTTTGCTCTTGATATCATTGTGGTGGGTGATGGTCAATCATGTTTGACCTGATATCTATTGCATAAGCTTCTCATGAAATAGTAATTCTTACCACGTATATGTTCAAGCACGTTTGCACTCTCCTGCGCCATTATGCATAGCTTGGTCAGCCAGTCTTGATATCTCAGAACATCTATTGCAGCCGGTAACTAGCGCAACATCTCCGTACTCATCAGTGATGTATTCATGCCCCAATTGCATCTGCCACGCAGGATTATAGGCCTCTAGTATGCTAGTTCAGCATCCAGTTTTGTAAGCTGTTTGGTACACATCCTAGTCAGTTCCTTCGGTCGAGGGCTTACCATGATCCCCATATTTACTCTCCATTGGATTCCTTCACCAGTGATGCTGGTCACTGTGCACTCTCAGTGATCATCTTTTGGGAGTTGTCTCAACTGTCTCTCATGAGACCACTGCGTGACAGTCTCTTGCGATGCCGTTCGGTGACTGTCACTCGCCATACGATTCAGTAGACAATCCTGGATAATCAGAGAACATTTTGGTCTCGTTGAAACTTCTTCGGGGGACCCAATTGCACTTGTTCTGCATAGATCAATCTCGGTTGATTTTCCCATCATCTCTCCAGTGCTCTTGCAGTGGCACTGATCATCCTCCTATTCGGTGCACCTGTCAGTACACTTGACATCCGCCCTGTGCTCAGTGCACTTATCTCCAATTGCTAGATGAGCTCGCCAGCTTTTCTCCAGGTATGCTTTCCGCTTTTTCTCCAGGTATGCTTGCTGTAAATTGTCTGGGTATCCAGATCATTGTTTTCTCAATTCACTTGCCATTTCATCTCCGAGTGTATTGCTTGACTGTTCTCCAGGTAGGCTGGTTGAATAATCTCCCGTGGTAATTCTCTGCCGGTAAGTGTGCTCCAAGGTGCTTCCTCCCAGCAGTTCCACTATGGTGATCAGTTGCAGTAAGGGTTAGTTTTGATTCTGGTACGGCTATCCCAGCATTTTATGTCACAGCTTTGCCCATGACTACTCCATTATGTCTTCTTCTAGTGCTACATAAGTTGGTTGGGGTTGATTCTCGAGCTGATTTTCAGTAGCAGCTGTGTATCTCATAATTGTTGAGGCTGAGTTGGGATCACCAAGACTGAGTCGGGATCTCTTTTGGGAGTCAAACTTGGACATGCGGCTTCTTGATTCATGTCTAGGTGCATTTACCATCACTTCTCTGGGTGCACAGGATGTTGCAAGACATTGCTATTTGTGAGTGTGTTTCACAGTACTTCATTCCAGCATTTCCGGTATTGCAATTGTTCGTGTTATCAGTTGTTGCGATTCCAGCACTTTCATTTCCCTCCTTAATGATTGTTGCTCCGCTGATGACTTATCTCATATGGCTTCGAGATGTACTGTAGCACCATTGTAGATATGTGACTCGTGATCTGATTCGGGATTGTATTTGGTATTTGAACCTGCGTATGTCGCTGTGTAATTCGGTTTCGCAGAAATGTCCTCTGAATACTGCACTGCGTACAGCTCTGAATTGTGCTCAGTATTGTACTCAGTGGAACCATACCACAGGGACATCATATGTGTCCATAGGAGCACTTGATTGTAACTCTGTAGCGTGACATCAAAGTAAGTGATTTTGCGAAGCATATATCTGCAGATAGCATCAATATCTTCATTTCAGCAGAAGACTAATTGTTATCCGTCTCCCATCATCCGTCTTGTGAGATCCAAGCTGGTGACATCCATCCATATCTGGTCAATATCCATATCCGGACGGGATCAATATCTAGCTGCGATCTATCAATGGTCGTGATCCATGTCTTGGTATCCAACCCCGGCCTTATTCTCTCAGTGGCCACGATCAGTCTCCTCGCGTGATCCATCCCTCGCTCTGATCCATCTGCTGCAGTGATCCATCTCTGGCTTCGGCCATTCATTTTCACCCAGTGCATCTCGACCCTGGTTGGGTGCATTCCGTGACTTCTCTGGTAGCTCTGTAAGCCCGTCAAAAGTCATCTTTGCTGCCCTCCATATTTTCCGCCATCCATTGACTCTTCATCGCATTCCCATATTCCAGGGTCATATCATCCATCATAAGAAAATACCCACATGATGATCCGTCCATATAGCATGGAAGATTCAAGTCCAAATCCATCATCCAGCCTTCTGAGCACATAATCATATTACAGGCAACTGGAGGAATACCATACCACTGCAATCAACTCAACTCCATTGAACTAAACTCCATTGAACTCACATCTGTTCAACTGTAAACCACCCATATGGCAAATTGTAGCCGGGCTCATAGTCAATTGCACGGTCAATTGACTGATGCGGTACAAGTGTCTGCACCTTGGCTTTGCTGAAAACCTCCACAAACTCTCCATATATTGCTGGGATAAGGATATGTCCTTCATTGTCAGTAGGAACCATCTTTGTTGTTGTGCCGGATCCATCTGCAAATGGTAGTTCTCAATTCATAATTGATATGGAGCAGTAAGGAAGAATATCCAGGAGGCTGGAAAAAGAACAGTTTACCACAATAGGGCCAACCATCACTGACTGGTTCCTCCCTTCATGTGTCTGCGAGCCTACAAGGGTTACTCAAGTATCCCCTTTGTGGCCTCTTTGTTGCCGCTGCCACTGCTGCTCTCTGCATACCCATTCAGAACCTGGGGCCTATCTCGCTCACCACGAGTGATGCCTTCCATGGTCGCTACCAGCCGCCCTGTACAATCTCCCACTCTTAGGAAGAAAGTCTAAACAACCTGCTTTCTGGCCAGTTGATTGTCAATAGCCCTAGCTCCAAGTATTTGAATGTATGACATACAGCCACCTTCGAAAGGCCTCTCCTCACTAGCCATCATCCAGGTACATTTCCGTGGCTCACTGGATGGCCTGCCCGGTCAACTGCAACCTCTTCTGCTCACCCTGGCATTGCAGAGCCAAAAGTAGAATGCATTGCAAGTTGACGCTAGGATTCTTGGCCAGGTACCAGGTCGACTCCTATCAGTCTCCAGCTCACAGTGTCTCGACCACGGCTGCCACCAAGTGTACAAATATGCTCACTGAGTGAATCACATATTTGTCTTGCTCGATTGTGAATGTCTGACAACCAAATACTGCCCTTGCCTCATCCAATTGGAACAATCTGACAGCCATATAATCTCCATTCCCACATGGGGATACAAGACATCAGTTGAATCTCCACGTCTTAAATACATGCTGAATCTGCTGGTCTCCTCAGAGTGCCCAGATAGTCCATCTTCTGGTAGCCCCATGGATCCTTGGAATCCTGGCTTTAAATACAGATCATCTCCATCGTCTTCCTATAATCCCTTATATGCCACTGTACTGGCACATATCTGCATTCACTCATTGGTGATTGATAAGCGTTCTTTGACTTGTTTAACCAAATAGAATACAATTGGCGCAGATGGCTCTCTCTGCTTACAAAGATTTGATTCAGTCATCCAATGAGGTGCCACAGGTGATAATTGACAAATGTAATCTCGAATTGCACTTGCTAGAAACTTTAGAACATTGAGGGGTAATTGTACATCCCATTCGGAGCTGCCACACGATCTACGATCACTACTCCACTGTTGGATCAATGACTCAATCTGAGTCATAGTTGTACACATTCCAATGTGATTGCTGAAACTCTGAACCATCCATAACGTAGATGACTTCATCAAGTCGTGCAGAAGGTAATTGAGATTGGAAGTGTCATCAGCAACATCACAAGATGTGAATCATGCATATCATGTACATTAACGCCAATGCTACCTAGGTGCACTTCATTTGAGGTGTTTGCCCATTCACACTCTTCACAGCTTCTGCAATGCAGATGACTCCATGAAGTCGTGTTGAAAGTAATGGCCATTTCAACTGCTGTCAGCGGTGACTATCGATGTGAATCGTGCGTACTTCTAACACCATCTCTGGCGAATGGCCAGCTTTGCCATTACTGGTAATGTTACTTTTGCAGACATTTGGGCTCTGTAAACATGCCTGTTAGTGTCAATTGGCTCAATTGGACTCTGACTAATCAAATTTCATTGATGGCACATTTGACAGCCTTTGAGTTCTTGTATGATGAATCCATTGGAATTGACTTTGACCGACTTGGATGCTGACACATCTGTTGCGCAGTTGGCCTCTGGCATGAAATCGCAATTGACTCTACCATCAACCTCAATTGGGTGTACTTATGAAGCCTGTTTGCTTCTGCAATCTGTCGCTGTCCTATCTGGACGATTTCTCATTCTTAGATGTCGCAATGCATCTCTGGCCAATTACCATCTGAAATCTGCACAAGGTCGTCTCTGCTACTGTTAAATTCAGTTCAATAGACTTAACATGTCACTTCGCTTCTGCAATCGGTGCTCTCACATCCCTATGATATCTGATGTGAAGATTGTGTGTCATGATGTGTCAGAAAGGGGTAATTCATGAAAGCCCATATGCGAAATATATATGAAACAGTTGGAGTGACAATGGTGCAATGGCATACGCCTGCGTAAGGCCTCGTAAGATGGTATATCAGCAGATATGTGTGCAAATGTGGATGTCAATATTGTAGAGTAGTATAAAGGTAAGTGAAGGTAGGGAAAGTAGGATGATCACTATAGATCAAAGGCTCGGGGCAAGCTGACTATATCAAGTAGCTATTACCCGGCCCTGGACATGCCATGCGCAGCGGTGCCATTACATTTCTCTTCTGTCTGACTATATATCAAAGTACTATCCAAATAGGCCAATGCAAAATGATCCAGCACCCCTCAAATTGTATTATAATATCTGAACTGAAGTGAGTAGGTCCAATCACCGTCCCGCTTCAATAACTAACAGTTCAAATTACTGATACTGGGTCCGAAAGGCCACAATATTTTTATCCCACTCCTTTTCACATTTCGAATTTTCTACGGGTCCAGGTGACCCGCCAGCAGTCTGGTTTCGGACCGTAAATAATGTTCGGTTCGGTTCATGAACCGTCCAAACCCCGACTTCCTGCGTCTTGTCTGGGCAAACCCGGACCCGTACCAGTCAACCCACGGGTTTTGCCGGGTTTGGCTCGACCTGTCAGTTCCAATCTCCGGTTCTGTGTTTCAGGTTTTTCTTTTTATGGTCGCATTTAGATATCCAACCGCTCATGACAATATGTGAACTATGGTAAGCCATTGTTCTTTTCGGATGTATCGGCCGCATTTACAACCAAACACAAGAGAGACACACTCCCTGCCCCATCATGAATATAATAGTCAACAGCGCGTCAATGATTGTCAGTCTTGCATCATGGGTAATCTAGGTGGCGATTGGATGCAGATGATCATAAATGAGGTATTGGCCGCATTTCAATGCAAAAGAGAGTCTGAGATGCTCCCTGCCACATACTGAAAATGAGCGTCAACGGAGCGTCAACCATCGTGAGCCTTGTAAGTGGGGTAATTGAAGAGTGATTTGGTCTTAGTTATGCATAAGCATAGTATTGGCCACCTATATAGGCCAAAGAGAACGCGACACACTCCCAGCCCAATCTTGAAAATGAGCGTCAACAGCGCGTCAACGATTTTTGGTGTTGCATGATCGTTAATCAAAGTATGAGATGGCCACTGATGTCAATATACTGAGGTTTGACTGGTCATATAGGCTAAAACGTTCACGATCACTGAGTTGAAGCTTTGAAAACATATTAAGTTGTGATTGTGCGGAAGGCTGTCAGGGGAACATCTCATGCTCATCAGCCTATAAAGGCGGCCAAACCGTGTTTATAGATGTCTGCGATCAGTTCCCACCTAGATTACCTGTGATGCAAGACCAAAAATCATGGTCGCTCTGTTGATGCTCATTGTCAAGATGGGGCAGGGAGAGTGTAGGATTCTCTTTTGCCTATAAAGGTGGCCAATACAATGATTATAGATAATAATGACTAATTCACATTGTAATAACCTGACTTACAGGATGAAAAATCGTTGACGCTCTCTTGATGCTTATATTGCCACAGGCATATCCTCATTATTCAACCATTCACTTCGGCATAGATCATGACTAACTGTGCTTTGGCAGTCGTTCTATCCTCTCCATGTACGTTTCCCTTTATCACTACATTGTTCTTTGATTGTACATATAAATATATCCTTTAAAATATACAATGAACTGTCAGCTAATTGTAGGTAATGATAATACTCAAAAATCTCGTTCCTTAAAATCAATGCTCATCTTCACTGTCAGATTCGCTCAAAAGGCTGCTCTCGTCTTCAAAATCAATCTCACCGGTATTGCCACGCAGCAGATAGTGTCCTCAGCAAATCTGGAATACTATCTTTATCACACTTGTTATCCTTGGTATATGCATTATGATTGAAAAATTGAGTGTTGGGAAGCGGAGAATGTATTTACACACACCTGGATGGCATACCATCTATTTCATAACTTTGAGTTCCCTGACTGTCACCAGATGGCACAGGTGGCGTTCCGGGCGGAGGTGGTGGTCCGGGCGGAGGTGCTGCCGGTTCTGGTGGAGGTGTGCCGGTTACTTTGCACCTCCAGTGTGTCTGGGGATCCTTTGGTGTGCCATTTTGGGACGGAAGGCAGCAGTCAGTATGATTTTTATAAACCATTGCCGGGTGTCTTTCTAAAGCAGCCTTCACAGTTGTATGCCCGTGAGACTGAACTCCTCGCTTCTTCTGTTGTTGGACTTCAGCACGAGGTTTCTTGATTAGTTGTTGCATTTCCTTTATTGCAGAGCATGAAAACCCTCCTTTGGCCATTTTCGCCATAATCAAGGCAAGGTGCATGTCGGAGTGGTCTAGCTGTACCCGACCTCCTTTCCTCGCCATAGTAGCAGTCATGTTGAAAACCCACATGAAATTGGTTGCTGCTTCCAAATGGAAGATTCAGCACTTACCTGAACCATATACGGTTCGGTAGCCTCCTCTGAGGTCTTCGAACCTTGTTCCATCCTGTCCCGGAGACCTTAAACACAAAATTTGTCCAGAACGATTTCAGAGCTGACAACATCATGATGTTTGATTTCGGCGACTGTGTGGACAAATGCCTGTGTCGACCATGGAGTTTGCCATTGAGGGCAGCGATAAATTGGTTATGGAGTTCTCTACGTCCACCAGCTGTACATTATAATGTTAGTTGACCGCCTTCAACATCGATGTGGAGCTGTTCTCATACGATCGAATGCTGTTTCGAATCATTGCTGCGCCCGGTTTTAAGTACCTTTTTCATATGTGTGTCCTTGGTCATATTTTTCGTGGCTGCAATTGCCGCCTCGCAGTGGACTGACTGGTGTCTGCGTGGCCACTGTGTCGTAGCCAGGGCCACATTGGATGAGGCACCCGTCGTTCGGCTTGATTCGGATTTAATCACACCAGGCTGTGATGTTTGTGGAGCCGTAATTTGCTGTTGTGGATAAGGTGAGGAAGATGATAACAAAAAGTAGGAAGTCCAGAGGAATATATGGCCAGCTAGAAGTCACAATGGAATGAATGACAGTCCACTTGCATGTTCTACTCAAGATGTATCCTGCTGTGTATAGCTACAAGTTGCAGGGGATTCAAACGGTCCCTTGATTTGCAGTAAGTCGGTCCGATGTTGTTTGTTTGTTGGCTGGGATACATTGAAGTGAATGACAACTGAAATCTCATGTATAATAGATAAAAAAAGGAAATTCTTCCACCGAAAGGACGTCTGGTGAGGTTTTTTTCAACACATCGCCAGGATCTTACTTGAAACATACGTTAACCATCAAGTCAGAACATACAGTCAGCGTCACCATTCTGGATGCAACGACAGTCAAAGCACAGATTTTGCTTTGTTCCAGTTGATCAATTATACGAACCTTGACATACATGACTGAGCTTGCCTCCATGTGGTCCACATCTTGCGACATCCAACATCTCGCCCAACAACAAGGTCAACACAGGATACAATGGTTAATGCACTGACAAAGAACTTTTCACAACATACGGCAGGCAAATACGGCAAATGTACAAAGCAGTCCACATTGCAACATCATCAAGGGAATGAAGGCAAGAGCGGCTTGGAGGCAGAAAGGGTCCGAGCGGTGGGAGCATTTCGCAGCTCACGATCTAAAAAGGCACTTTCGGCAGAGAAATGACGAGAAACTCAGTTTTTAAGCAAAGAAGAGAAACAGAAATGGACTGAGGATTATGTGGAGAGAGAAACCGCTGTGGCAGGAAAGCGAGTTCAAGACGCAGCGACTGTGATTATGCAAGAGCAGGAACATATGAGTATGGCTGAAAACGTGGGAGCAACAACCAGCAAGCCCAAAAACACGTTGGAAGCGATGTTGAATGCTATCGGAGAAAGTTTGAGCGATCTTGCAAGTTCCGACGATGAGCAGGATGGGAATGACGAGGAAGATGATGAAGAAAATACAGAGCTCAGCACGCTCACTGATGATGATGAACCTGGCTGGGTGATGGGCACAATCTCCAAAACAGTACAGCACTGCATGGAGAGTATTCGGCAGAAGAAGATGAGGCTTGACAAATTGACGCACCCGGGATGGAGGTACGCAGCCTACGACCTGTGTCAGCGAGATATGAAGTATGAGACAGCCGAATCGAAGGTTCGGGCAGTTGTCAAGCCCCAAATAGACTTGACTGCAGCCACACCATCCCCGATAACATTTGGTGAGTATGCAGACTCTTGACATCGTCCGCTGTCAATTGCAAATGCCGGCAGTTGCTACTCAACCAAGAAGTAGTTAAATGAGGCTGGGTTTGGAGAAACCACAGTCACACAAATTCATACCGGTTCTCTGGCCCAACGCCGCGCCTGATTGGACCCTACTTCAGGAAGCGAAGCCAGTTGAACCGGTAAGCTTTTACATCTGCATCATGCATCCCTAGTTCATAACCATATAGAAATCGGATACAGAAGAAGACATGGTGATGGCTCCTGCGTCGCTGGAGGAATAGATAGCCAAATAGAATATTTTGAAGACCTAACTCTTGTAAAAGCAATTTGTGTACCTATTTTGCTACATGTCAGCTTTTTCTTGATTTCAGTGCCCAAATTGTGAGACATGATAGTTCATCAGTGTGTGTGCAAGGATCTTACGGGCCATTCGACAGTTCTAGACTCCAAATCTGGTGGATAGACTCCGAACAAACTTGATATTGACTTACCTGTCATTGATACATTTGAATGCAAAATCTAAAATGGAGACAAAATGTACTAACAAGATTTAAGTCAGTCATGTCATTCGAGACATAGGCAGAGCGGTCAGTGCGCGGTCTGAACCCGGATGAATGGCGGCCGTCATGCTGCACTAGTCCATGCACCCAACTGCATAACTCTCCGCTCAGACCTGCTGCCCATTGTCAAGACTTTGAAAATTGCATATCGTACAGCATGCAAATCAAGGAAAACGAGCAGGAAAAAGAACGGTCAGGAAGTCGGGCTCAATATGTCTAAAATTAGTGGATGGATCTGGATGCTGTAAACTGCCAGCTAAAAGCACTGAAACACAACGGAGCTACGTGATTCATCGGACACATGACATGAATCATGGTGGCTCTGAAACTGAGAGGCCTCGATGCTTTTGGATGGAAATAATTATACATAGAAATGGCATATTGGCTGTCGATAATGGCTGTATGAAAATTCAGCAAAATGATTGCGCAACGAATGACTGTTGGTATGTCTCTAAGCTGAGTGTCAACGGAGCGTCAACAATTTTAGTCCGATTATTTCAGCAATCAATGGTGTGCATAGATACATTGATCTACAGAGGAGTTATTGGCCGGCTGTAGATGTCAAAAGGCAAGCGACATATTCGTTGCCCCATCCTGGAAATGTGTGTCAACAGAATGTTCCCAATTTCTGGTCCTGCATCTTGGACACTCACTGGTCTGTGCGACAGCATTTAACCATAATCACAGTATTGGCATCCTTTATGGGCACAAAGGCCAGCGACGATATTGCTACCACCTCCTAACTTTGAGCATCAACGCAGGGTCAACGCTTTTTGGTCCTGCATCTTGGAAAATTCAAGGGCTGTGCAACAGCATACACCCATAATCACACTATCGGCCACGTTTATAGGCAAAAATGCTAGTGCTGACATCGCTACTACCTGCTAAAAATGAGCATCAATGGTGCGTCCACACATTTTGGGCTTGCATCTTGGATAATCAGACCGTAATGCAATGGTATTGACCCATAATGGTACTAGTGGCTGGGATTATGGGCAAAAATGCTAGTGATGATATCGCAACCGCCTCGTCTTTGTATGTCCTTATATTCAACTTCACAAATATGCATGCGATGTCTCAAGGGTCTGACTTTTTTTCTTGCTAGTCGCTCCAAAGTCAATATTTAAGCACCAGCTTTCTACCTGACTATAACATATCTTTTCTCAATTACTCAAGTTGAATTACCCAGATTTCGATTTGCTAACGCGATGCCAGATTCAAAATCTTTAAATACCTCGTTGCTAGAGGTTATGATATCCTCAAAACATGAATGTGTCTTGATTCGTGATTAAACTGACCTTACATTGCAATTCATATTCGATACTTGGTGGAATTCAATGAATGTTGGCTGGAAGAGGCCGGTTGGTTGGAATAATTCTAAATATGTGCCTTCGTGGCGATGCTATTTACACTGGGGAATTGAGGAGACCGGCAGCCCTGGCATCATATGTATCGTTTGCCATCAAGTTCTTTGCCATCCATCAGAACATGGGACTAGCTGAAAGGGCAAACACTTTCAGGCAAAGGCGCACATCGCAAGGTTGAACGAATTCACAGAGTCAGAAGTAACCGAAATAACTAGTTCAACTGTCGATGAAACACCGTTGTTCATACTCAAGAAGTGAGGAAGTCGAGGTATTCCGATTGTAAGTTTCCAAAGGCAATTCACATTTAACATTTAGGTTTTAAGTATACTTACTGAATTGACAGACAAAACGCTCTACACAGGCAGCAAAGGACTTTCAAACTGCTGAATTTCACCATGACACCTGGAATCACTAACTTACGCTGGGATTTGTCTCAACTCACATTCCATGAACGGTGATATCAAACCTTGAGCTATGACATTCATATAATGCATGATGAAGCGAGTTGGTGTTACCGTCAGCCAGCCACTGAGCAACATTTGCTGTAGGAAATACACACTGACTGTGGATGCAATTACGAAGCAATTGCCGTCAAGAAAGATAGATAGTTTAGCCTTAGACTGATGGACATCAAGAAACAAATTAGCAATAACATCGGTCATTGCATATTATATTGGTCAAAATTAGCCTTTGCAGGAAGATCAACTACCATTCAATGAGGTTGATCGCCCATTCTTTTCCAATTTGGAAAGCTCATTAAGGATTACAGGTCAAGGGTCAACATACTCGAGCATAGCTAGCCGGGCATTTCAAGGAAGTTCTTCATTGTTTTGAGCTGACTGATGGCCGTTTACTTTGAATAACAATGGATGACGCTTCCTCAAATTACCTGATGACTCGTGAATTACAATCTACCATTGAGGCCTCCAGAATCGAGTGGTCCGGATTGAGAAACCACATACCATGCATGGAGCACCTCATGCAGCTTGCTTTGGGTACATACATGAGCAGTCTGGGTGTAAAAGACTGCACCAAGTCTTGGGAAGCCCATGAGTGCGATCAGCAATTTGGAGAGAATGAAAGCACAGACATTGGGAAGAGTCAAAGACTGAGAAGAGAGGGCAATCCTAGAATCAACAAAGTGTCTGCCATGGGACTAGGTTTAGCAAAGATAATTGAGAAAGTACGTATTTCAATATATTTTGAAACTGCTAAAACTGACCTTCACATAGCAGAGAATACATGCTGTATTGATTATGCTGACACCTTGGTGTCGAAACGAGTTCATTGACTCTCAAACAGCCACAGTACGAATTGCAGTCCTACCAATTATGGAAGTGACAACAGCTTGGAATTCGACACTGGAGTGGCTTGAGCGAGCCTACCACTCGCGAGAATTCACCCGCGAGTTGCTTATGAATCCTTAATACAACGATTACCAGCCACTCTTCACAACAGACAATGAATGGACCATCATCAAGTATGTCACAGAAGGTTTACGGGCATTCAGGTACCGGGCCCTCTGGATGTCGCAACATCATACTGTGACTCTGCATCACTTCTTCACTCTCTACGATGACATGTTCAATCATATGGATGGCGTGACATGAGCATTGGCCAACATGAGAACACAATCGAAGGAAGACTTATACTTTGCTGTGAAGTTTGCACGGCAGATGCTGTCCAAATATTATACTGAAGGTACTCCTACAACTGGTATGCTTCATATTTCAGCAGGTATCCTTCATCCTGTCCGCAAGTTGTGATCTTTTTAGACGTGGGACAACCGAAAGGATATTAATCCTGAGGACGAGACTTCTTATACTACATAATACCAGGAGCCCTTTCTGAAGTATGTAGTGAACGAATACTGTGCTAAACATAGACTTTTGCTGGTCACTAAACCCGAATGGGTACCAAATAACAATCTCATCTCCTCCGCAATGGCTCCTAGATCTGGTCAATCTTCTTATTATCCATATGATTTGTCCGGTGATGATGAAGAATACTTAATGACAAACAATTTGGCTGAAACGATACCCAGACGAAGTGATCGTGCTGCATACTCATTGACACAGCAAGGCTATATTTGTATTCACCTCCTGAATTACCACAGAACTGGGGGCATATTAATCCGAATCTTAATGATTACGACTCCAACCCAATGGAGGTTAGTAGTACATTTTGGTCATGGGATATCGCCGATTGGTGGCGCCAGCAAGACAAGACACACTCAAAGTACACCGATCTCTTCAATGGTGCACTCGACATACTCTCTATCATACCTCATGCTGTGTGAGTGGTGGCCAGTTTTTCCCTTGGGTGAGATGTGATCGTGTGGAGGCAATCATCTATCCCAGGCGAGATCCTTCCTGAACAGGTCATGCTATGGCAGTTCGCTGCAGCCAATACCAGATTACTGGCGGGCGACAACCCAGCATTGGATACAACCAGTACTGAACACGACATGGAGATGAAGTGAGAGGTGGAGCAAATGATGTTGGACTGAATGGCCAAGGTCCATGACTTGTTGCAGATATGGCAGGGTAGCCAAAACCTACGAGCTACACAGATGGAATCTCGCACTCAAAATACAAAGATGACAGCCGTAGGATACATTTCAGATACTGAAGAGATCGTCATAGCATCCTGGTCGCACTTTCAACTTGATGGCGCAGCTGCATTAAATTGTCGGAAAGATCACCTGTGCCACCAGCTATGTCTGCAAAGGACCTCCCTGGAGGACGAACTCAAGTATTAAAAGTCCACCAAATCAGACGAATCGACCGCCATCCTGCCAAAAGCGAGGAGGATAGTTCAACCGAAAGCAATTGAGACAACGAAAATTGGCTTAACTCGAATGGGGACTTGGATAATTCACACAACAGCGAAGCCGACTTGGAGGCAGAGAACGACTCAGATATAGAACTGGGCAATGGCAGTGTGGATTCAGAGACCCCAGAGGAGCGGAATGAGAGGGCAGCACCAAATCTTCCGGGATTGATTCGGCCTATATGACGGTCAAAGAAGAAGGCTGAAATGTTGTTGAAGACAGTCAACATAATGGAAACGAGGAGGAATAAGGGGATCAAGAAAACGTAGCACAGAATGGGTCAATGTATTATCACTTAGTTCATGATGTAGTTTAACCGAGAATTCCATTTAGAGAACTATTATGGGAGAATATTGAGCAGTAGTGTGAGAATATTGGTTAACAAACAAAGGTATAGGGGGCAATATGAATTATTTGGCAAGATATATATATTTTAACAGGATGAAAGTGACCAGTGCTAGAATATTACTGGGTTAGGCTTTGCAATACAGCCAAGTCCCGATCAGGCAAAACGGCAACCACTAAGTCCAAATAATTATGAATGTAATTAATCAGGGCAGCAGATCATGACTAGACAGTACATTAAAATGAGTGTCAACGGAGCCTCAACAATTTTTAGTCCTGTAAGTACAGTTATTGAAATGTGACTTGGTCGCTGCTATCCATAACCAATGTACTGGCAGCCATTCTTGGCAAAAGAGTGAACGACACAGTCACTGCCCCATTCTGAAAATGAGCGTCAAAGGAGGGTCAACAATTTCCGGCAGTGCATCTTGGGTAACCTAAGTGGCGATAGGTTGCACATTCATAAACGAGGTATTGGCTACCTTCCGAGTCGAACATGATTGCAACGCACTCACTGCTCCATCCTGGCAATGAGCGTCAACAGAGCGTCAACGATTGTTAGTCTTGTATGTTAGGTAATTGAAAAGTGACCTCGTCGCTGCTATCCATAACCAACGTACTGGCAGCCTTTCTTAACAAAGAGTAAATGACGCAGTCAATGCCTTATTGTGAAAATGAGTGACAACGAAGTGTCAATGATTTTTGGCTGTGCATCTTGTATAACCAAAGTGGCAATTGGTTGCAGCCATTCATAAACGATGTATTGGCTGTGTTCCGAGTCAAAAATTATAGCGACACCCTCCCTGCCCCATCCGGAAGATGAGCATCAATGGAGTGTCAATGATTTCTGGTGTTTGATCTCGGCAAACTAATACGCAATTGCTTGCAAACATCAAAAAATGGGGTAGTGGCCACCCCCAAAGCAAAATACAATAGTTACAGGCTCCCTGACCCAACCTGAAAATGAGCATCAACAGAGCATCAACGATATTTGGTCTTGTATCCTGGGTAATCTAACTGGCGATTGGTTGCAAACATACATATATGAGATATTGACTGCCTTTAGGGGCAAAAACAATTGGGGCAGGCTTCCTCCCCTATCCTGAAAATGAACATCAATGGAGTGTCAATGATTTTTGGTCTTGCATCTTGGCTAATCTAAGTGTCGCAATGTGGGAATAATTCATATACGATGTCGTGGCAGCCTTTTCATTTGAAACAGTGCATGACACATACATTACCCCATCATGAAACTGAGCGTCAACGGAGCGTCAACATTGTTTGGTTTTGCATAATGGGTAATCAAGACTTTGCGCAGATAAATGAGCTCATAACAGAACTATTGACTGCCTTTATAGCCAAAAATGCAACTTATGACAGGAAAAACACATAATTCAAAATAATCAATATCGCAGACTGCAAAACATGCAAAAAGATATTATTGGCTGTCGAATACCTCATTTTAATAATATACTATTTTCCAACTGCAAACACAAGAACATTATATAAATCTACAGATGGACCCACTGGGCGACCTGTTGAAAAACGGCCCGATTCAGACGGCTTGGGAGATTTCCATTGAACCATGCTGAAATTGATGGTTCTGGTGTATTGACAACCCGGACCACTGATTTGTCAAAGTTTTGATTCCAACCCTGATCCGGACCAGATGTAACAGTCCGGAACCATTGCTAACACTATGAAAGGGTTGTACCGGCCATGCAAACGTTGTATACACCAAATCAAAATGAAAGTCTAACAACACACTGGATATCATCCTGCCTGTTACAGATAAGTGAGAAAGCAAAACCTGAATTAGAGACAAAATTTACTACCAAAATTGATATCAGTGATGTCAGACGAGTCATAGAAGGAGCGGTCACTGCGCAATGTGAACCCTGATGAATGACAGCCATCATGCTGCTTTGATCCATGCATCCCACTGTAAAACACTCAGCTCAGACCTGCTGCCCATGGTTGAGTTTTTGAAAATTGCTTATGGTATGTCATGGAGATTGAGGACATGGAGCTGGATACGGAAAGGTGAGGAAGTCGGGCCATATATGTCAGAAACTAGTGGATGAATCTGTATGCAGGACATTACCCGCCGAAAGCACTGAATCGCGAAGGGCCTACATTGTTCAGCGCTCAAAAAACATGTATAGTGGTGGCTCAAAAACAAACAGGCCTCAAAGCTTTTGGATGCAAATGATTACATGTAGAAACAATATAGTGGCTGTCAATAATGAGTGTATGCATTTTGCATACAATCGTTGGGCATCCGATGACTGTTAGTATGTCTTCCAGGTGAATGTCAACAGAGCGTCAACAATTTTTAGACTTACCCCTTTCACAATCAAAGGGCTGCATAGTCACCTCCTTCCAAAGAGGAAGTATTGGCTGTCTTTATAAAAAAAAGGAAAGCGACATGCTGGTTGCCGCATCCTAGAAATGAGTGTCAACAGATCGTCAATGATGTTTGGTCTTGCATCTCAGATAATCATTGGGCTGTGCAACAGCATTAACCCATAATCACAGTATTGGCCGCCCTTATGGGCGAAAATGGTAGTGATGATATCACTACAACCTCCGAAAAATGAGCGTCAACAGACCATCAACAACTTTTGATGTTGCATCTTGGATAATCGAATGGCTATGCAATGGTGTGAACTCATATTCATGGTAATGGCTCCCTGTATGGGCAAAACTGCTACTGACAATATCACTACTACCTCCTAAAAATGAGTGTCAACAGAGCGTGAACACTTATTAGTCTTGCATCATAGAAAATCGAATGGCTATGCAACGATGTTAACCAGTAATCATAGTATCGGCCGCCTTTATGTGCAACAATGCCAGTGGTGATATTGCTACTACCTCTTCAAAATGAGAGTCCGCAGAGCATCAACAATTTTTGGTCTTGCATCTGGGATATTGAAATGGCTATGCAAAGGCGCTGACCCATAATCGAAATATCGGCCGCCTGTATGGGCCCAAATGCTAGTGGCATTATCGCACCCAGCTCCTGAGAATGAGTGCCAACAGAGCATGAACAGTTCTTGTGGGGGCTCAGCAAGTGACACAGCAACGTACTGCCCTATGTTGTTCCTGAATTGAGTTACCAACGGTCAGTTGTTTCAATAAGTCTTTGTATTCCGCTTCACAAATATGCATGCAATGTCTCACAGGTCTGTCATTGTTCTTGCTTCTAGCGCTAGAGATAATATTTAAGAACCAGCCTCCTGCTTGACTATAACTATTGTTTCGACAGTCCCGCAAGCTGAATTACCCAGCTTTGAAATTCCTTCTGCGATGTTAGATTCAAAATCTGTAAATACCTCATTGCTGGAGGTTATGATATCGTCCAAGAAAGAACATCCCTTGATTTGCAATCTGAGCGACGTTACTTTGCAAATCATATTCAATGCTTGGTGTGCTTCAATAGAAGAAGGCTCAAAGTGTCCAATTGCTTCGAATAGATTTACACAGGGGAAGTTGCAGCGATTCTATTGTCACAGCGGAATGGAGGAGAATCACAGCCGTGGTGTCATATGTTTTATCTGTCATCATGTTCTTCACCATCCATCAGAACATGGGACCAGCTCAATGCAGAAACACTTGCTGGCAAAATTGCGCATCGCAAAGATAAACCAACTGACAGAGTTGGAAGTTATCGAATTGACTAGGTCAATGGTCGATGAAACAGCTTTAGCCAGACTGAAGAGGCAAGGAAGTTGAGGAATTACAATAGTAAGTTTGCAAAGCAAATTCATCTTTCACATTTGGGTTTTACATATACTAACTGAAGTCACAGACAAATCGGTTCAAACTGGCAGCGAAGGACTTTGAAACTGCCGAATTTCACCATAACACCTGGAATTGCTACCTCAAGTTAGGATTTGTTTCTGCTCAGATTCCAGCGACAGCAAAATGAAACCTTGAGCTACGGCGGTCATATAATGGGTGCAGAAGAGAGTTGGTGCTATGGTCTGCCTGCATGCTGAGTATCACTTGCCTGAGGGAATACACCCGACTGTGGATGCAATGAAGAACCAATTGCCATCAAGAAATATAGTAAGTATAGCTCTTGACGGCTGGACATCAATGTACAAATTTGGCATAACTGTGTTTATTACTTACTCTATCGATCGAAATTGGGCAGCGTGAGAAGTACGACTCCCATTCCATGAGGTTGATTGCCTATTCTGTTTACATTGCGCACGCTAATTAACGATAATAGGTCAAGGGTCAACATACTGATGCACGGCTAGCCATACATTGAAAGAAGTCCTGGATGGTTTTGAGCTTAACGACTGCCATTTCCTTGGAATTTCAACTGATAACTCTTCCTCAAATTACTTGATGACTCGCGAATTACAATCAACCCTCGTCGCCTCTGGAATCGAGTGTCCTGCATTGAGAAACCACATACCATGCATGGCGCACATCGTTCAGCTTGCTTTAGGTGCATTGATGAGCAGTCTGGGTGTAAATGGCTACACCAAGTCTTGTGAAGCCGATGCCCTCAATTAGTAATTTGGAGAGAATGAAAGCATAGACATAGGAAAGAGTCAAAGACTTCCTAACGAGGGCAATGCTAGAATCAACAAGGTGTTGGCCACATGACCAGGTTTCGCAAAGATAATTGACAAAGTACGTATTTCAAGATGTTTTCAAAGTCCTCAAACTGACCTCCATATAGCAACGAATGCTTGTTGGATTGATTACGCTGACACCCGGTCGTTGAAATGAGTTTATTGACTGTCAAAAAGCCAATGCGCAAATCGCTGTACTACCTATTATGGATGTGAAGAAATGGCAGAATTCAACACTGGAGTTGCTTGGGCGAGCCTACTGATATTGCGAATTCACCTGGGAGTGGCTCAAGAATCCAAAATTCAGTGATTACCACCCACACTTCACAACTCAGGATGGATTGACCATAGTCAAGTACGTCATGGATGTTTGAAGGCCATTCTAGTACTGGACCTAGTGGATGTCAAAAAGGCATATGGTCACACTGCATTACAATATCACTGTGCACAATGACATGATCGATTATATGGATGGCGTTATGCGAACTTTAGCTAAGAATATGACTCAATGGAAAGACGACTTATACTTTGCGATAAGGTTTGCGCAACAGAAGCTGTCCAAAGATTATGCTGAATTAACTCCAATGACTGGTAGGATTCGCATTTTAGCACATATCCTTGATTCTGCCCGAAAGTAGCGCTTGTTCAGGAAGTGGGACAAGGGAATGGATATCAATCCTGAGAACCAGCATTCCTATACTACCCAATACCAGGAGGCGTTTCTAAAGTATATGGAGAATGATTACTGTGCCACACATATATGTTTGCCTATCAGTAAACCCGAATGAGTCCCGAGCAACAATCTGGTCCCCTCTTCAATGGCGTCTCGATCCGGTCGATCATCTTATGAGCCATATGATTTGTCCAGCGATGATGAAGAATACTTAATGCTTAAATATGTGGCTGAAACGACGCCCGGACAAAGCAATCGTGCAGCATGCTCATTGAAAGCCACAAGGCTCTATTTCAATTTACCGCCTGAATCACCACAGGACTGGGGGCAAATTAATCCCAATCTTGATGATTACCAGTCTGACCCGATGGAGATTAGTTGTACATTTTGGTTACCAGATATCACCAACTGGTGGCGTCTACAAGAGGAAATGCACTTAAAGTAAGCAAATCACTGCAATGTGGCATGCAATGTATTCTCTATCATTCCATCTTGTGTCGGAGTGGAGGCCGGCATTACCCGTTGGTAAGACGTTCTCGGCTGGAGTCAGTCAAAAACAACCTGCAAGACCATTCCCAATATATTGTTTTGAGGCAGTTGGCCTGCGCCAATAACGGGATATTGGCACGTGATGACCCAGAATAGGATATGACGAATCCTAAAAACGACTTGGAAAGTAAGAGAGAGGCGGAGGAAAGGCAATTGTACAGAATGGCCAAGGACCACAACTTTTTGGAGATGTGGCAGGGCAGCCAAACCCTCCATGCTACACAGAAGGAATCTCGCGCTCAAAACAAGAAAATAAATGCCATAGAATACAATTTGGATAGTGAACAGATCACCAAGTCGTCATGGGCAAACCTTCAACATGATGGTGCGAGTGCATCTAAATTTTCGGAAAGATCACCTGTCCAAGCAGGTTTGTCTGCAAAGGACCTCCCTGGAGGACGAACTCAAGGATTGAATGTGCACCAAATCCAAACAATCAACTGCCATCCCGCAGAAAGTGATGAAGATTGTGCACCTGGAAGCATTTCGGACACCGAAAATCTGCTTCACTGGAATGCGGACTTGGATAATTCAAATGACAGCGAAGACAACTGGGAGGTAGACAATGAATCCGACATGGGTCTCGACAATGGCATTGACGATCCACAAACCACAGAGCAGCGGGCAATGAGTGCCGCACTGAATGTTTCCAGATTAATTCAGCGAACACGGAGGTCAAAGACAATGGCAGAGAAGGTGTTGATGACGGTCAACTCAATCGAAACAAGGATGAATAAGGGGAACAGAAAAAAGTTGGACGGAATGCGTCTATGTATTTTCACTAGGTTCTTTATGTCGTTTGACCGAGAATGTCATCTAGAGACATATCATGGGAGAATATGGAACAGTCGCATGGGAATATTGGTCAATAAACAGAACTATAGCGGGCAAAATGAATCATTTGGCAAGAGGTATATATTTTGATAGAATGAGAGCAACCAGTGCAAGAATATTACCGGGCTCGGCTTTGCCAAAGGGCCATGTCTTGATGTGGCAGAACGGCAACCAATAAAGTCAAATAATTATGAATCAAATTATTGATGGCTGCAGATTGTGAAGGGACAATGCATTAACATGAGTGTCAATGGAGCGTCAACAATTTTTGGTGTTGTAAGTACGGTAATTGAAATGTCATTTGGCCGCTGTTATGCAATACTGTCATATTGGCAGCTCTTATAGGCGACAGTGAAAGTGACAAGGTCACTGCCCCATTCTGAAAATCAGGGTCAACAGAGTGTCAACGATTTTTAGCTGTGCATCTTGGGTAACCTAAATTGCAATTGGTTGCAATCATCCATACATGAGGTACTGGCTGCCTTCAGATGCAAAAACAATAGTGACAGGGTCCCTACCCTATCCTGGAACTGAACATCAACGGTGACTGAACGATTTTTGGTCTTGCATCTTGGGTAATCTAACTGGCGATTGGTTGCAAACATCCATAAGTCAGGTATTGGCTGCTGTTAGAGGCATAATCAATAGCAATGCGCTCCCTGCCCCATCCTGAAACTGAGCATCACAGGAGCGTCAATGATGTTTGGTCTTACATCTTGGGTAAACTATCTGGCGATCGGTCGTAAACATCCATAAATAAAGTATTGGCCGCCTTCTAGGCCGAAGAAGATTGCGACATGCTCCCTGCTGCATTCTGAAAATCATCGTCAATGGAGTGTCAACGATTTTTGGGTTTCCTTCCTGGCCAATCTAAGTGCCACTGTGTGGCAATAATTTATATACGAAGTAATGGTGGCCTTTTCAAATGAAACAGTGTATGACATATATGTCACCCCATCATGAACATGAGCATCAATGCAATGTCAACAATTGTTGGTTTTGCATATTGAGTAATCATGGCATCACACAGATATTTGAGTTTATAACAGAACTATTGACCGCCTTCATAGGCAAAAATATAACATATTACAGGAACAACACGGATTCCAACATAAGCAATTTCACACACTGCAAAACATGCAAAATGAGATTATTGGCTATTGAATACACGATTTTGACAAGATACTATTATCAAACATCAAAAAGGAGAGCATTATATGAATCTTTAGATGGACCAGCTGGGTGACCAGCTGACAACCCGCCCAATTGAGATGGGTTGGGAGATTTCCATCGAACAGTACCCGAATGGATGGTTCGCGTGTATTTCCAACTCCCAACACCAATTTGGCAATGGTTCGGTTTCTACCAGGACCCGGATCCAAACCGACGGTCCGGAACCGTTGCTACCTCCAGTATTACTTATCAACACTGCGAATTTCAACTCATCCTTAGCCACTACCAATATTGTTACAAACCACAATTCAACTGCAGCCCTCACCCCCACAGCCACCACCACCACCACCACCACCACAGCCACCACCATGGCAGCCACTACAATCACAGGTACTAGTTATTTCATCTTCTCAGTTATCTGTACCATCGCTGGTAATCCTTCTAAAGTATTCCTTATATCAGAAACAACAACATAATTCAACAGGGAATTCTTGACAAGTATACCTGTCTGAATATTATGAAATGTTATAATTTTTAAAAGTTCAGAATGCACCATGCTATACCAGGATGACTTCATGCTCGAGATTGTTTGTGTCTTCCCGGATGTCTCTGACTCTGCAACTCATTATGTTGTATTGGTATGGAACTTGCAGAGAGAAACCTGCACTGACTGAAGTTGGAAGGCACATGGTACAACCACGATCTAAGGCCCTTGATGTCTCTGGCAAGGCAAAAGATATGATTGAAATGCACTGCTCAACTGAGATGAGGATGATATGAGCATGACAGATGCTACAAGATTGTTATCAGGTGTATCTGGACCTTTAATATATTCTAGGTAGTTTGCACGAAAATGAAAAGTTGCTACAATTAACATTCATTTCCAGCCAAATATCCCCAGAAGCCATGTTGGCAAAGAGAAGCTTTAACAATTCATATATTGACTATACTATCAAGTTACGCCAGAAGTCAGGGGCCAACATGTTACATACTTCCAGAGACTTCAAGGTATGAAAGCAGTAATTGAATAGTAGCCAGTCTCTGCTCGAACAAGAAATCGACCATGATGCTACAGACTTGAACTACTACTGAGAGTTCATAGTTCTACATAGTTAATACTCTAGCATAAATACTTGCCACTATACCAATCATCTTTGTATTATCTCACTAACAGTACCACCTTCCAACCTCAGGTCACCTGTGCCACTGACATCTTCAACATGAATTCTGATCATATCACTGATAGCCTTACCAACAATGGGGACAGAATGAAGAGTCGCTGAGCTGTTGCTGAAACTGGCAGTTGCTGAGTCTAAGCATGGTTCCAGCACTACCACCCCTGATGATACTACAACTTACAAGTTCACCACTACTCACTATAATGTCATGCCCACCTGTGTTGGAGTGGCTGCCACCATCACTAAGGACCTTGTTATGCCATCTCCTGCCAACAATGGCCAGTATGACCCAGGATATACCTACAAATATCTAACTAAAGAGTATCCACAGTCGGACTGGTGTACCACTTCCAGAGATAAAAGCAGCTGTGCCAACAATTATACCAAAAATCAACAAGCATATACAAGCTGCATGTCAGATTGGATCAACCTTAATCACAACTGCAAGACAAACTGGACCTTGGAACAAGTATGCTGGCATAGTATAAGAGACTAATGGGAAACAAAGCAGTATCAATTTTCCAACAAGTACTGAACAAAGACCCTGAGTTGGTCTCAAGGCCAATATACAATATACAGCTACCACAGACACAATATGTATGGTGATAGCTCAATTCGATACTCAGCATGGTCATATCTTCTACTATGTAAGAGTCAACTGGAAAAGAAAGTTGAATATCAAGGAAGGCCGGGAAAAGCAGATGCACAAGAAGTGAATGTCCATATATATTGTATTATTTAGAACTATGTTTTTACTTTGGGGTTAGATATATCTGGTGAGGTTGCTTTGTATATCGGAGTAGCACAATTGTCAGCTATATTATTGCCAGAGTCATGGACATTGTTTGTCTCAAGGTAATTACTAGAGCTAAGGTTAGACCATGTAGAGCAAACCTTTTGTATCAGAGTCAAGTGACACTGATCTTACTCACTCAGAGTAAGTGATAATTGGTTTCATCAGTTGCAATTGAGATTAGATTATTATGTTAGGTTTCACTAATCTGGTATTCTATCAGAGTATATTCTTGTCTACAAACCGCCATGATGAACGACCCTATGTCACTCTTCTCAAATGATCATTTTGTAATCTTGCATTGCAGATTGCAACATTCAGCTAAATGTAACAGACATATTGTATAGTCTTCACTGCTATGGAAGTTGAACTGGTAACAACAGTCAGAATTGGCATACTTCTACATACCCAGCCAGAGCCCACCAAAGGTGATTTTTGGGCAACTACTGGTGGTATATACATAAAGGTGTTACTGAAAGCATCATGAGAGCATACTTGGTTGCATATAATAAAGCAGGATTGGAATGTGCAATCGAGTGCAATAAGAAGTCTACTTCAAATTATACATTTGATGTATACATTACAATTTTTTTTCCAGGCTGATTTCCAATTTTTTATTGGCTACAGAATGTTTAGTATTTAACAGACATAAGTACATGTATATTAAAATAATCTAGTTAATGATAAGGTCTATTGAACCACATAGTGCCGTACATGAAATATGCAATACATTACCATGTCAGAAATACCTTCTGTATATGTTCCATGTGATATATACTCAATTTGCCTGGTATACAAGTACAACTTGAGATAAATAACTTTCTTTGAATAATAATTTGGGTAGTAGATTGGACTACCCCTATCCACCAATCAATTGTAATTAGAGGACAATATCTATTTTACATAATGATTAATAATACTGTAGTGTTGTCACCATACAAATAACCACAGCATTATATGTGAGTATAATTTACAACCTTATCTATTTCAGCAACAAATGTAGTGAGATTTTTCCAAATATAGATATAGAATAACTAATGAAAACTGAATCAACTGCTGGATTTGTCAAGCAAGAGTAAGCTCAACAGATATGATAGCTGGGAATAACCAACTAACTATCCACTATCAACAATGTGGATCGAGTTCTGAAAAACATTCACACTGGCAATTGTAATGTCTCGGTAAGTATTATTTTGATATAGCTGGCAAGCAATTTTGTTATCAATATCCAGAGTAATCTTTAGATATATATTAGACTGTTTTGAGTAGAAAGGTATGAATAGGTACGAGACAGCAGATAATAGCAATTTCGAAGATAATTATAATACTTATATTCATATGAAGTCAAGTGATACAGTTTGTTTTTGCCTTCTAGTATATTTCTATAATAATATTTGAAATTTAGTAAACTGAAATATAACCAATCAAGCTAAAGGAATTGCACAGCATTTTTCCATGTTGATCATGTAGTATAACTAACACAGATATTACAGCTATATAAATCTGGATGTTTAAAGTTGAAATAGTTATTCCACAAGTTAGTATGTAATAATATAGTGTTACAATAAACTATAATCTAAAACCAGTCAAGTAATTATTTTACAAATCCTGCTGAGTTTTGCTTTTCAAGAGTACATATAAGATTAATTGGTTTTGATTAGATATCCATTGTCTTTAGTAAGACCTGACTAATAAAATATGCAATTTTATATGTATAAAAGATCAAATTAAGCAAATTAAACTTAATGCAGGGAAACTGAACCGAAGATGATATATGGTATATATAAGGGATGGTGTAACTTATGCAATATCATTAGCCTTGAATTTTGTCCACTCATATAAGATATATTTATACATGGCTCTATGATATGAAAGCAAAGTTTAGTAAGTTAAGGTACAATGGAAGTACCAATTTTCATTATGCAATAAATTCAATGTGAAGTAAAGTAAAGAAAGTATTGGTAGATGAAACAAATTGGGAAAAAGGAATCGAAAGGAGAAATCAGAATAAATATACACGAGTAACAATCATATCTTTGAAATTTCCACCACTGACCAATTATTAGTCTTACTGAATGTTCAAAATGATAACTTTCGTACCTGATAATTCTCTGTATCTGGGTTCATTTTATGATTATTGGCATTTATAAGTATTTGTTAAAGTTAGATATACACCATGGTTGAATTAAAATACTGCAACTTCCCAACTAGTAACAATGAAGTGGAATATAATGTATACTGATTAAATAATTGACAAATAGTTGTATAAAATAAACAGCAATACCACCAGGTACTGAATGAAAGATGTATATATTACTAATTGTAAATAATCTTGTACAATATATTGATTGTGAAAAAAATACATATTATCAAAATAAAATAATATAAATAATTTAGACTGGGAATTGCTTGCAAATAGAACTACTAAACATCAGTCTATAATAGCCGGTTGATGTGAGGTTTTTTTACTGCTAAAGATCGATTATTTCATAATCTACAAATCAGGTAAAGTAAATATCTCACTCTCTACAAGATAAATTACACTAGATATCTAACAATCTGATTTTATAACTCTACTCTAGAGTGGATGAACCTACACTATGTCCAAATACACCGTGAAAAATATCCTTTACTATCTATTAGATGCATCAAGACCAACGGAATCCAATCATATTATATATTATAAGATGATTTTCCTGGTAGTTGTTACTAAATTTATACGAGTTCTTGAATGAATCACAACAATACATCATTTTAGTGATAAATGGCACAACAAAATATTCCGGTAACCACCAAGACAGATCAGCAGAAACTCAGTGAGATAGGCACCCACTACAACCGTTTGTTGAATTTTAAACAATATTATATTCTACCATGACAGTATTGATGATTGCAACAAATCCAGTCTGTATCTGGACATGTAGATATAAATAATTTTCAAAAACACGGTAAGTGCCCACAATAATAAAATGTAAGCAACAGACCACTCAAATCAACAGACTGCAGACACAGTTGCATCATAAGCCATTATTAGTATAAAGGAACAGCAAGTAGTGAATATAGTTTCAAAACCACAGATAAGTTTTCTATAATTCCTACTAGAAGTATTCAGTCTTTACTCTTACTGCCACTATCGACTTACAATGAACTAAGTATTTTAGATATACCCCATGTACTCTTCTAGACAAAATGCTCCCTTTCTCACACCTAGAGGTTGCAGTTCATTCTCCGAGCCAGATAAGCGTAGTTTGCAGTAGCAGTCAATGTAAACCAACAAGCAGAGGAAATATACTTGATGTCCAAAAGGTTCAAATACCCACCAATGAAATTAACCATGAATGAATGATTCAGTGCAGTGGTACCAACAAATCACTGTATCAGATTTATTTCTACATTTCTAAGCAGAAAATCAGTGATGGAAATAGCAATTGAGAGGCAGTAATGGCAATCGGTGATCCAAGGCAGTACAAGCTTCTGTGTGTATAGGTCACCACACTCGCTATTCAATCTGTACTGAACACATTATGAGTCAACTTACCTTTAACATCACTTGAGTCTTTATTTGCACCTGTATACAAACTGTTCATATACAACCCCACTGAGGCATATGTGCTACACTGTGTTTGATCATTAAGGAATCAGGTACATTTCATTTACAGGATTACAACTTATTACCCATATTCAACATGTAGATTACAGGTTAGTGAGAAATCACTTCATGTTGCACCAAAGGTTGAGAGAATCATTGCTATATTGTCAATTAAGGTGAGTTCAAAACCAACTGGTTAATTTCATACCCAGTGTTGAAGTCTACAGTATCACCATTCTTCTAAACCAGTCAGTCATTTCATGGCCAATGCCCAAATCCAGATAATGAGACCACACCATTTGAAGTCAACAAAGGCAAAGTAAAGTCTGAGTGTCAAATGCAAACCAAGTCGAAATGTGAAGTTTGCCAAACATAACGCAAGTTCCAAAATAATGCAGTTCAATAACTAAAGTGGATCACAAAGATAGGCCAAACCAAGTGGACAAATAGGATGAATGCAAGTGCAATAATAAGATGAAAGCAAGTGGAAAAATGTAATGAAGCAAGCAAAGCAAGGCAAAGCAAGTTGACAACAACCAGCCTAAAGATAAGCAAAGTTGAAGAGGTTTAAAGACGAAAAGCATAGTCTGGTGTATGCCACATCATTCAATCAAGAAACAGTCTGAAAACGATCATCCAATGTCTACCAAAGATCATTTGCATACTAGATCATAATGGCTATCAATATGTAATTTGAATCCAAATTGTCAGCTGAGCAATGAGTATCAAATATGCAGTGATTGATGTGTCTATACAATAATGTCCTACTGACAAGTTGAAACTCTTCCAAGAGGCCAGTCATTCAAGTTGACCAACATTATTTAGAAGCTGCCTATTCACAGTGCACCTATATTGAGGGCCACCTTATCCCCAAACCAGTATTTGAAAGTAGCTGCAAGGTATACTCCACACAGCATGTGGAAGTACTTTCCAGTGCTCAGAAAGTGCAAGTACACTTGAACAGGGTAAGTATCACCATCATTAGAGAAGCTCATTTGCCAGATGTCCACAAATGAGATTCAAAAACCCATGATGGGATTGATGATCCCAATCAAAAATCACAGATAATTACGAACTATGCGTGCCACAACCTCTCACATTCAAGCCAATATTTGAGTAGAAGGTCTGCACTGGAGATTCTGACAATGATCACTGCCAAGATATGAATTACAGAAGTAATATTTGCTGGAGGACAGATGAGAAAGTCAAGGTATGGAGATGGAAGCACATTTGGATGTTATCCTGTGTCTGTCTTCTCCTTTTCGCATCCTTGGATTGCAGGCAGGTTGAAATGATGTTGGTACTGGTGTATATGACCAGCATGCAGGTGGAGTTTCCTGATGCACTGAATCTGCTGAACAGTCGCTGTGAGCATTACTGAACAGTTGTGTGACTTAGTGGTTCTTATGATTGCTTACATTGAATGGTGATTTGATGACTCCCTTTGAGTCCCTTTCCTTACTATCTATTCTACCAGGTGTTGCAGCCGAAGCGATCCGCAGCTGAAGAGAGGAATAATGTAATGGTGATAGGTGACCCAAGACAGGGTCAGCATTGGTGTAGAGAGGCTGCTGCTATAGCTTTTACATTTATACTGCAATTCTTACTATTCAACTTACCTTCAAGATCACTCAAGCCTACATATGCTAATGTATAGTATCCATTCTCAAACAAATGCATGCTTAGAAGTACACACCATTACTGTTGCTGTCCAAAACTTCTAAGTATCCGCACATGAGTTTCCCATAAGTATCAAAAAGTGATGACTACACAGTACATTGTGTCAGCTTAGCAGATGCATCCAATACAGAGTTTCAAATAGATTGGCTCTGAAATGGCATTTTTCATATTTTGACAAGAATTCTGCACTAAGGTTGTTTATAATTCAATACAACAAAAGTAATGAATTGTATACATAATAATTCTTTCATCAGGCAAAACACATTCTAGCATGATATAAATATAGCACGGATTGAATAATTTTGATAAGACAAAAACTCATTCAATATCAGAAACATGAAACAATTAGTTAAGTACCAAAGTTTACTCCTTACAAAGACTCAGTGGGAAATTGGACAATATCAACAACAAAATGAAAAAGTTGGTACCAGTCTACAAGAATGCAACAAGTCAATAAGCAGTTATAGATAAAATAAGAAAAGGTATATTCAATAATGTAGTAGATTGTGAAATACTATCCAGTATGGCTGAATCAGATAGCAACATGGTGAAAAGAGCCATTCAAAGGTCCTGATAGAATAAAGAGAGCAGATCAAATGTAAAAACAGGGTATAGTCTGCCCCAGGAAATACAGAGATGGGAAATAAAGTAGAAATAACTGTGGGTGAGATTTCAAGAGAAACTCAGAAGTTGGAAGTGAAAATTGCAGAAGATAACTAATTAATAGTAGTGGTAAAGTAGAAGTTGAAGTAGCTAAGTTACACTCCAGTTATATCATAAGGTGCAAAAAATATTTCCATACAAGCCATACAATAGAAGCAGGTGCAAATTGCCAAGAACCTAATGAAGTCAGAGTTTGTTATATTATACACAAAATCAAACGAAGACAGAGTTAACCAACTGAGGAAGAGCTGGATCTCAAGAGGCTAAAGCCCACTGCCAAAATATTATGAAATACATTACAGATTAATAAAATGAAACTGAAATAGCACACTCAGATCATGAACAGCATGGTATCTGCATTCAAAAAGGCAGCAATGTTACTCTTGCAACAGCTGAAACTAAACAGCCTATAAATGGGAAATTAAGTAGTGGTCTAAATATGTCAACAACAGGAGCAGTTAAAGTCCATTCCAACTTGATAAAATTCAATCAAAAGGTAAACAGTTATCATTGAAATATGCAATAGCTTTTTGGTTGTGCTAAAGAAAGACTTTGACATTACATTTGAAGCTAATAGAGTATAATATATAGAAACAATATTGATTGCATCCATATCGAAGGTATTACTAAGTACTCAAGAGAATCAGTTGCAATTATTCGCAGCTCTAAGTCAACAGAGAACTTGCTTATTCAGTAGTCAAAGGGGGTAACCAACATTGCATGAGAGACAGAAATGAGAATCTTGAAAACCAATATAAATATAAGCAATGAAGCATCAGCAATAAATCCAGTCAGCTTGGACTAATATCATAATAAGCAGATTCAAAAAGGTTTGGAGTAGTTATCATCTCCTATCTAAATTAAGAACAAATTGATCATATATTGCCATGAAATTGACTGGTTTGGAGATTACATGGCGTGCAGAAGTGATATGAATGATTAAACAGTTATTCAACAGGAGACTGATCATATACCACTTTTCCTTATAACTATCTAGCTATGCTGAAAAGTTCCAATTGAGAATCCAAAATTTTGAAAGCTACAAGATGACAAGTACATATGTGTCAACTCAGCTGTGAGTAAAACCTTAGCAATTCTAGAGTCTGGGGTAAGGACAGGATACAGTATGAGATAAATTGTGAAAAATAATTGCAATGAAGTTTTCAGTAGTTAGCATTAGCAGATATGCTACCAAAACATGGTGGTGAATTCTCTAATCAACTTTAACAAAAGAACACTTTATCAGCCAGTAGTAAGGTAATTGAAAATATTCGTTTTTAGGCTATCCACTCATTTAATCTACTAGCAAGTCTATTTGTGAACTCATATATAGTCCATCCTACAATGTCTTCACAGTTGCAGTAACTAAACAGATACTATCCAATTGGATTGATGATCAACAATAGAAAAAAGAAGGAGATATGATATAATCCCAGAGCTACAGCAGCAAACAGATGTAACTATTGTATATTGAATGAAACTCCCATATTCTTAGATACTCATAATGAACTTATTCCTATAAGTACAACTGCTACATAGTATAGCTATAGTATAGACAATCTTACAGGGTGCTGAGTCTGTATACTGTCATATTAAGCAGTTAAATACTGACATCTTGGATATTTGCTCATACAAGTCTCTAAGTGATACTCCTTACAATATCCCAGGATTCCATACTAAAGATTTGGATATATAAATTGTGGTTTATAAATACTTTTGCTATTTTATATTGGAGTATAGAGGGTTTCTCAATGGGAGGTAGCTGAGTATGCAGTATTTGTTAAATATCTCTTGTTCTGGATGATTACCAGTGTAATCCAGGTTTGGGATAGCGAGAGAGATTAGTAATCTTGAATGTCTTGGAGGCGAAATAAAAGGGGATATATAATTACAAATCAGATATTAATGAGAAGTATGATATTCTGAGTTGGTCTTGAAGTAGGTTTCAGCCCACAACAATATAAGGCAATCTGCAACATTCAGTACATATCTATCAATACCAATAAGAATACAAACAACTCACTGGACCGGTTCACCAGTACAACAGGGACACCTTACTGTTTTTCATCTAGGGCTATTGAAAAAGAAATTTTTTGTTTATATGGTTAATTCCACAACAAAAATCTACAAATATATATTTGGAGAATATCTCCCAAACTTAATATGAAACAGTTTGAAGTATACAGGAAGAAATGGAAAGAAACATTTGACATTTGTATTTGTGATAAAGGAAAGCAAAGTGACCAAAACTGTATTGAGCAAGGAGTTAAAAATAGCAGGTATACACTATAAGATGAAAATAATAGTCAATACTAGTCTGGATTTCTTTTATGAAGTATCCAGCAAATAGGGGTATATCAATTCAAAGTATTAAGCCTATAATGGAAACAGCATATATATTATTTATATTTAAGCATCTCTTCTGGAAAATATAAAATGGTCTAAAAGCCACATACTATCCTCCTTGATACTCCAGCCAACCTTACCAGTACATATACTTCAAATCAGACACTATCCAGCCACTCTAACGCTAAATCACATGCACCCAGATAGTGCAGGAGCATTCCCAGGTGTTGCTGACGGTGCCTGCAGGTATGGTGGTACATGTCACATGCCATGAAAATTGACGTGTAGAATATTGAAAATTGTGTAGCAGCTGGGATCACTGTACCAGTCAGTTGGAAACCTTGAGAGCCACCGAGATCATCTGCAAAGGTCAGCAGAAGATCTTAAAAATTGTGCTGCATTTTCAGAGCCATGGTGATAAGGATTCCAGGTCCCACGATTACAAGCCATTTTGTCTGTCATATTCATCTTTTTATGCCATTGGTGTTGCACTATCACAGGAAGATTTGCTACATTATAATATAAAATGAATTATCCATCTAAGTCTAATTCTACATGTACATATGACCAATCTGGCTGCAGACAGTGCTTAAGCACAATTGGAAGAGCACCTAGAGATGGGGATAAAATGAATTAGGAGATGCTGTTGGTGGTGGCAATAGACTGAGTTTGGAAATGCACTTTGAACACATAATAAAGAGAGTTTGGGTATGTACTTGCATGCAGCAAGTCTGTGTGATTACAGATGCACTTGGAAGCCATACTGGAGCATGTTAGAAGATACACTTGCAGACCATTCCTCAATGAGTGCAGAGATACACCTCGACCCCAAGATCAGGTAAACACAGAGACTGCACATAAAGGTGATAGAATTGGGAATTCGGAGATACAGTTGTACACCACATTCAAGCAGCAGTAACAATGAACTTGGAGGTGGTGATCAAGCAATTTCAGAGATACACTTTGAATGTATAACAGAGTAAACTTAGAGATAATCATTGAGTCCATAATTAAATAAGTATGGAGATGTACTTAGGAGGCAGTGTTCATGTGCAATTGGCTGTATACTTGGAGGTGTTAGATCTAGAGGTGGTAGATTGGGTATGAGGTGTGATGGAAGCTGAAGCTCTATTTGATGGTCAACTCATACTTATGGACATGTACAGAGCGGAGTATAATAAGTTTTGACAAGAGATTGTAGACTAGCTGGGAGTGGAAGCATGTTAATATTATGATGATTCTGTACTCAATTTGATTCACTACTTGGTTTAATTTATGATTTCATTGGTCTTGACACTCTGTGTGATTCTGTACTCAGTTTGATTCTGTACTTGGTTTGATTCTGTACTCTGTTTGATTTGATACACAGTGTGATTCTGTACTTGGTGTTGACTTCTAATCATGGTATAGAGAAATAGAGAGGGACAGCTAAACTTCCTATTCTCAAGTCATGGTAGAGTTCTCTACCAGGAGGAGAGAGATAAGTGATGCAGATGCCAGGAGATTCTTGAGATCATTGTGAGAAACTGGAACATAGAATAATGTCTTGTGGGAGCGAATAGGACATGTCTGATACATTACACACAAGTCCCAATCCATCAGTTATTAACACCCTGTCAAAGTATTCTCAACCGAATCTAGCAGATCATACCCCTGATTTCCTACATCATTTAGATCCTTTCAAATCATTTTCATTTTTAACTCCATCTCTGGCTTTTCTGTCAACAACTCTACCCTCACATGAAACAAAGATTCTGTGTTACCACTTTCTTGCTCTACACATGATGATTAGGCAGTATCACTGCCTTCAGAATCAAACAACATACAGGATCTACCTAAGTTGCACCATGACCCACTTGCAGCCTGTATCCAATCTGCCTTGCGACTATAATTGAACTCTAGTGTGTTGGTACCTACTTATGTGAACAAATGCCCAGTGAACTTTTGATACATTCCCCCAATTGCCAGTCAATCGACGAAATGAGTTGCAGCTCCCAACATATTTCCCCTTGATTGATATCCTCCAGATAAAGCACCCACATGCAACCATCTAATTTCATTTAACCACATCCTTCAACTGCATTTCCAAAAACCCTCAATGATGGGTTCCAAGTCCATCTTCTGACCTGGGCAGTCATGACCTCAAACTGCATCTCTATATTTACCTAATAGTTGCCTGGAAAGTTCATCTTTAAGTCCAATCCATTACATGCTTGACATGCACCTATAGTGTACATGATTTTGGCCACCAAGTTCATCATCAAATTAGGTTAATCACAGCCTTCAAGTCCATCTCCTGAGCTTGTTCAATCACAGCCTCCCTCTGCATCTCTCAATTCTCAAGATATCAGCCTTCAACTGCATCTTCTGACTCACATGATCATGGCCTCCATGGGCATCACCAAGTGCACACCATCATGGCCCCTTAGTGTATCACCAATTTCACTCAATTATGGCCTCTAACTTCATCACCCATACTCACTTGATTGTGGCATTCAAGTGCATCTCTGGGTTCCAATGATAATAGCCTCAAAGTGCATCTCTGACCTTGCTCCAATATGGCCTCCAAGTGCATCTCTGAGTTCACTCCACCATACCCTCCAATTGCCTAAATAGGTTCACTCAATTACCATATTCAGGTACACTCCGATTGTACTGAAGGGCCACATGAAGACATTCCAAAACTCCGTATGTTGATAGATAGATAGATATTCAGACAGTTACATTGGAAGCCAAGCTAAATATACATGTTAAAATTGTTAAATGATGAGCTATAACTAAAATCTCCAGGTGCACCTGCAGCAGTCCTTAGAAATATATTACTTACCCCATTCTGGTGTACAGTGAGTCTATATTCTCCCAAGCATGTGACCTGTAATATCAGGTGTTCGTCAAATTGTTGTCAGTGCTTCTGTGCACTAACAGACATGTTGCCCACACTCCCGGGTGCACCAGAAGGCCACTGCATCAGCCCAGTCAACTAGTAGATAAGTTTCAAGGTTTCCAAGATCCACCTCAAGGCTACAGCATCAGTTCAGTCAACTCCAAGATCTGACTATCCTGAGATTCTGGTCTGACAGCGCCCATACAGTCCCAGTGTGCTCCCAGCGCGGAGAATATATTTTTCTGATGCGTATCAAGAACAATACTTGTATTGTTATTTTTGCCAGGTAAATGCAGTTCAGAACTTTTACAATACATTTAACAAGGATGCAAACTGAAAGGCAGATTCTATTATAAAGACTTATTTCTACTCTAAAATTCAATTGGTCATTCAAAGACTGAGACAACAATGATTGTTCTGGAAACCAAGGTAGAGTATGCAAAGAAATTAGGTTATGACAGAATAGGAAATATACATGAATCTGGAAACAATTATATGTTCTATTGAGATCACAATAAAGAAAGTTCCGAGTTTTACATGGTATGATACAGAGCCACATCATCAGACTAGTTCAATGTTGGCCATAGTCAGTAGCAGCAGTAGAGAGATCCCTGAACCCCACCGTGCAGATGTACTAAACTGTCCAATATGAATATGTAGAAGCGATATATGGTGCCAATATTGGTGTTGGAAAAATAGATTGTCAGTAAAACTACTATCCTCGATACTACAAGAACTGGAAGTTAAAAAAAAATGGATATGTTATTATCCATACAAGATACAGATCGTTTACAGTATAAAGATTGATAATGAAAATTGTAGTTGCTACTAATAAAAATGTCAACAATTATGTATTGTGAGAAGATGAAGGTGTACACATATTTGCCAATGAATACCATATGGGGAAACGCAAGAGGATAGTGAATGTATATGATAAGTAGCAGCAAGAAAGTGGACAACAGAGTCTGAGCAGATTAACACAGATAATCAAATACAATACAATTGTAAAATAGAAGTCAATTTTGTTTTCAGGAAACTTGAATGTGCATAGATATAGTTGGTTATTAATTGTCTACAGATCACGGATACTACTTCTTTTGAATAGTCTGTTAGATTATTATCATTTGGTGGAAATTGTAGACAGGGTACCAATCTGCCAAATAATAAGCAATGCAAATACAATACAGTCACTTATTACCATTGACTACTGAACCATGTATACACTCCATTGGATTGGAACAATGCTGATGTTGGCAGAATCTGAAGCTGCTGCATAACATCACAATAGCAGTTATTTCTGACAAAGATGGGATGAATTGATGGGAGTCTGGTTTAACATTAGTTAAAAGAATGGAATATAAACAGATATAAACAGGAAAATTAAAACCAACAAAAGGTGACAGAATTGCAGAAGTAGTTCAATTTGAAGCTGCCTATCTTGGATAAAAAAAAAGCAGAGAACATCAATTACAGAAGAAAGGAGAGTGGATACAGTTGAAATTCTTCCAATACCTTGATATTGACTGCAAAAGAATTCAAGTATGCATAAAATCACAGAGATATTGAATGCAAATGTCATAGAAGTACAGAGGATATTCCATTTCCCAAACAGATTGAACAAAGCAAAGTGGAAAGTAACATTACACCTGGACAAGCAGTATATACCAATGCTAAAAGAACTATGCAGTGATCAAGAAGCACAATACCACAGTATATTAAGAATCTAGCAACTGGTGATTGCTGTATGGTAGTGGATGCTTGAGTAGCTGAGTGTGTGTACCCAGATGTGAAGGCATGTCAACTGTGCCGTGTGACCAGATATGTTGTATCAACATCAGATCAATCGATGACAAATAGCACCAACTACAGATGAGGCAGGTGACATCATAGTAGTTGGAATAGTGATATCTGTACATTCAATCTGCTCAACACTTATCCAAACTGGGTATCACATCCTTTTGAAACTAAAATCATTAAACACAGGGGATGAGGAGCCAATCAAGTATTGTGGATCTCTGCTGAACAGAAGTGCCCAATCAATATCCTTCTGAACAGCAATTCCATTGGCATTTCCGATTCAATTTCCTAAACCATTGCTGTAATCATTTCAGACAACACAAAGGACAGTTCCAATACATTGTCCGAGTCCATTGGCAATTGCTCCAATCGCAATGCACTTCTTCAAGCAACCGAGCTTTACTGGTGGCTTTATACAGCTGTCACAGAGTATCTCAGCAGTCAGTACATAGCTCAAGTCAATATCTCCATCTCTAGCCATATCTGGATGTAGATCGCAATTGATCTCAATATGTATGACTGCTGTTCTGTGGTATATACTCTTCATGATGCTGGTGAGTAGTGACGGTGAGATAGAAAGCACTTGTACAATAGTCGTGATGGCAAGCTTGTTTGAGAGATGACAGATCTCTCTCAGTCTAAGGCTGCCAACTCCAAAAATGTAGCTTTCAGCACAGGTTACGGACTGGGCTGTCAACTTCTACTGTCTCAATCTCCAATTGACCACTTCTTCAGAGCTGATGACCAGCCCACTCATTGATTTATAGTCATCTGGGCATCCAGCCTAGTCCAAATGGAAATATCATCTGACTGCACTTTCTCCTGCACATGCTGCTGGAAAATGCACACACCAATCCTTCATGCCATTGAGTGGCAAAATCACACTCATGAGAGCTACCAAATACTCACTGCTTTGGTTTTGAATCTATCTGCTGAGAGGTCTAATGGTATTTGCAATATATGGGCAAGTGGAAATCTTTGCCAATATCAGAATTCCAATCATCAATTGGTAAATGGTCGGATCACTGGCTTGTTCCTTGGGCATCCTCTTATGAATCTTCATCACCAGTCGCATGGCAATTGGTCCCGAGTCATCATGGCTACACTCTACCATCATCGTCCAAAGGTAGCTTTGTTGATAGATACTGATCATATTATACTTCTAATTGCATTTGATTATCACACTGAGATAGAAGAAGACCCTCCTGAGATTGCACATGTGGAATCTCTTTTTCAACTGATCCTTTACCTGGTGAATCAAACCATGATCAGCAGCGATGACGAGGTGATCGAGATACCGAATGACTGACTACAACTGTTTCCCAATCCTCATCAGCATGCATGAACAGTCCACTTTCGATACCTAATTCCAGGAATCAAATCGAGATCACAAACACCTCAAAAGTGCCATACGATATGTGTGAAGACTACCGTTGGATATACAATGACTTTTCCATGCAGGTTACCATCTGCTGCAAAGTGTGTATTGATGTTAAATCAGAGTATTGGCTCCCAGTTTGGAGCAAATGAAAATATCCCTGTGTTAGCTACATATATTTCAGCTGTTCCAAGTTAACTCCTGAGAAAGCAGAGGATGGGTCCACTTGATCGATCTCTGGATGATGATTGGTGAAGATTTGAAGAGCCAGCCTACAACGGCCCAAGCAAGCAGTTGGTCAATATGTAGCCTGGTAGTTGATTCCCTACAATGTTGTGATTTTCTCAACAGACTAGCCTGCCCTTGAACCCCTGCACAGTGCCTACTTCATCGCCCTTGTTATTCAACACCCAGTGACTTGGGCAAGCCTTTCTCCCTTTCAGAAGCTCCACAAAATCTCTAAAGGCTTTGTGCTAACTAGATGCATTTAACTCTTGTTTCATCAGTGTTTCCCATTTCTCACCTAGCCGAGAATTGATTACAGCAGTGTGTGACTTTGGACCATCAATCCCCCCTTGTGATCATGATAATTTGAGATGGCAGCTGCAGTGTGGATGGGAATTATATGCTTCAAATTCTCATCTTCAACAGTTAGTTGTGCAGTCTCTGACAATGTATCTTTGTGAGTGCAGTTTCAGTGACTTTCTTCAGCCTGGGACTGCCTTCAGCAAACAACTAGCTGTGGCCTGTGGCTTCCATCGATCTCCCAGTGGCATCTCAAACCAAGCAAATTGTCATGACTTCTGCTGTAGCTTCAGAGGTGATTTGTCATTACATGCCTCCTCCATTTGATGAAGAAAATTTTCATCGCTGGCTGGCTGCTTCTTGATTGGCTGTCATCTTGCAGATTGCATCTTGGTAGGTGTGGGTTGCACAATGACATCTGTATGGAAGTGCTCATTCAAGATCACTTCATCTGCAGCATTTAAAGCTTCACATGACTGACCATCGCTGAATACCTTATCACTGGAGCAGCAGAGTGATTTGGCCAATTATTTGTATGCGAAGCACTGTTTGGTTGATTTGCTGTACCTGATGAATATACCAGGAGTTGGTCTGTAATCCAACTTTGGTCGGTTCTCTTTCAAAATGTCCACCAGAGCCCGGTATCTGAATAGATGGAGTTACTTGAGATACAGTGTCCTCCCATACATCGATTATGGCTGTATGTCAATGCACAGCCCTTGGATTTTGCAAGTTGCATGACTAAAAATCTTGGACGCTGTGTTGACGCTCCGTAGAAGCTCAGGTTCAGGACATTGTAGCGATGCTGACGCAAGAAATTTTGCATAGAAAGGCGGCCGGTAGTTCAATTATGGGTTATTGACACCACACAGCCCTTGGAATTTCCAACATGCAGGGCTAAAAATCTTTAACACTCAGTTGACGCTCATTTTTCGGACATAGTGGCAATGTTGCCCCAAGCATTTTTGCCTAGAATGGCTGCAGATATTACGATTATGCAATAAAGTCGCTGCACAGCCCTGGGATTTCCCAATATCCAATGCCAAAAATTGTTGATGGTCCATTGACACTCATTTTTAGGAAACAGTAGCGATGTTGCCCAAAGAATGTTTGTCTAGAGAGGTGGCCGATAGTTCCATTATGGGGAAATGTCACCGCACCGCCCTTGCATCTTCGAAGATGCTAGGCCAAAAATTGTTGACACTCAGTTGACACTGATTTTTAGGACATAGTAGCGATGTCGTCGCAAGTATTGTTCCCTAGAAAGGCGGCCGACAGTTCAATTATGAGTCAATCTAGCCACACAACCCTTAGGTTTTCCAAGATGCAAAGCAATAAATTGTTGACGCTCCGTTGACACTCATCTTTAGGACATATTAGCAATGTCGTCCCAAGCATTGTTGCCTAGAAAGGCGGCAAACAGTTCAATTATACATCAATCTCGTCGCACAACCATTGGGTTTTACAAGATGCAAAGCTAAAAATTGTTGACGCTCCGGTGACGCTCATTTTTACGACATAGTAGCGATGTTGTTGTTGCATTTTTGCGTAGAAAGGTAGCCAATAATTTGATCATGGGTCAATGTCGTTGCACAGCCCTTGGATTTTTCAAGATGCAAGGCCAGAAACCTTTGACTCTCAATTGACGCTCATTTTTAGGATAGCGCAACGAGCGTCCCATTTGCCATTTTAGCTATCACAACGACCAAAAGATTAACTTTGGCAGGAGGTGACAATGCAGCCCTCTGATTGTCGAATGTCTAAGACTGAACATTATTGACATTCTGTTGACCCTCATGATTAGGATGTGGCAACAAGTGTGCCATTTGCCTTTTCGGCAATAACGCCGACCAACACATTTACTTTGGATGGACAAGACAATGGAGCCCATTGATTGTGGAATGTGTAAGACTAGAAATTGTTGACACTGTGTTGACACTCACATTAAACACATCGAAACAGCCTTCGTACACTTAATCATTGTATGCAACGAATCACATATTCATTACTGACATCCAATATTGGGTTTGTAAGTATTATCAATTGCATCTAAAAGCTTTGTGGCCTCTGGATTTCTGATCAACCTCAATACAAGTTATCTTAGTAAGTAATAACATGGCCCATATACATTCCTACACTTTCGGCCAGCAATTGATGGCATGTAGATCATTTCACTAGTGTTTGTTTAATGTCTCTCGACTTCCTCACCGTTCCTCATCCTGATCCTGCTCTTTGATTTCCATGACGTACCATACGCAATTTCGAATATCTCCACCATGTGCACCAGGTCTGTGCAGAGAGTTCTGCAGTTGGATGCATGGATAAATGCAGCATGGCAGTTGTCATTCAGACTGATTCCTATTGAGCACGGACTGCTCCTTCTATAATTCGTATGACATTACTCACTCCAATTTTGTTACTATGTTTCGTCACAAATATAGATGTTGCTTTCTCGCTTAACAGTAATGAGCAAACTGAAATCGAGATTATTGGCTGTCTTAGAACATGATTTGGGTTCTAGAACATACGCATGGTGCATTCAACCCTTGCACATTTACAGATGAATTATCATGTCTCACAATTTGGTCACTGAAATCAGGAAGACGCTGACACTGAGCAAAATTGGTACAACAGTTGCTTTTCACAGAGATATGACATCCAAAATAGCACTTTGCCTATCTATTTCTCTGATGATGCAGGAGCCATCACCATTTCTTGCTCCAAATCCGATTTCTATATGGTAATTTGCTGGGGTGGCTGAATGCATGGGTAAAAGATTACAGGTCCAACAGGCTTCACATTCTGAATAGATAATGAATCAGGCTCTGTGGCGGGCACGAGACCGGCTATATCTGTGTGCAACTGTGGCTTCACTGACCCAGGCCTAATATGACTACTTCCTGGTCGAGAAGTCACCTTTGACATTTGCTATATTCCGGGGACAATATCAAGACACTCCATGTGCTCTCCAAATGTTGTGGGTGCAGGTGCAGCGGGATTAGCATCCTTTTGCGGTTTAACAACTGCCGAAACCATTGATTCGGATGTCCCATACTTCATATATCTTTCACGGAGGTTTTTAGCTTAGTCCCCCCATCCCAGTTGTGTCAATTTGTCAAACTTCATCTGCTTCTGCCGAAACCTCTACATCCACTGTTGTACTGTTTTGGAGATTGTGCCCATCACCCAGCCAGGTTTGTCATCTTCGCTCACCTTGCCCTGCTCTGTCCCTTCATCATCCTCGTCTTCCCCACCCTCCGCATTGTGGGAACATGCAAGATTGCTCAGACTGTCTCGGATAGCCACCATCATCTGCTCGAACATCTGTTCAGGCTTTCTGGTCGTCCATTCCGCAGTTTCAACTGTCCCGCTGTCTTTTTGCTCCTGTTTAATCGCTGCCTCAGCATCTTCAACTCGCATTCTTGCAACAGAGGTTTCGCTCTCAATACAATCCTCGATCCATTTTGTTGCTCTTCATTGCATAAGAAGTGCATTTCTCGTCGTTTCTTGGCCGCAAGCTTCTTTTTAAATCATAATTTGCGCAATGCCCCAACGGCTCGGACTCATTCTGCTTCCAAGCCACTCTTGCCTTCATTTGCTTGATGATGTCGTTGTGTGGACCACTTTGTTGATTTGCTGTATATGCCTGCCGGAAGTGGTGAAACGTTCTATTTCCGAGCATTGACCATTGTAGTTTGTAATGACTTTGTTGTTGGGCGAGATGTTGGATGTTGCAAGATATGGACAATATGGAGGCAAGCTGCATCTTTTATGTCAAGGTAGGTACATTTACTCAACTTGAACAAAGTGAAATCTGCCTTTTGACTGTCAATGAAACGGGAATAATTTGGCTAACCGTACAACATGACTGCATTATTAAAGTCAGTTTCATGTGTTATCCGGGGGATTATTTGAGACAAACATCAGCAAACATCCTCTCCCTTGAAGAATGGCCTATTTATATCTGACAACAATGGGATTTCGGCAGTTGTACGGTTCAACTTATCCCTGGAAACAAACACACATCCGACCGACTGATTGCAAATCGCGGCATGTTGGGAAACCCCTGCAACTTGCAGTCATACGCAGCAGGATTCATGTTGAGTATAATGAACAAGTTGGCTGCTACTTATTCCATTCTGACATGAAGCTCACTATATATTCCTCAGGACTTTCAACTTCATTTTGTTATCATCTTCTTCTCGTATTCCACACCATCAAATCATGGATACACAACCACCTCAGCCAGGTGGCTAAAGATCCGAAACAAGCAGATTGATGGGCGCTTCATCCAATACGTCACTCATTCGCACACAGCAAGAACACAGACACCAGTTAGTCCGCTGTGACGCTGCCAATGAAGCCACCAAAAAAATGACCCAGGATGCACATTTGAAAATCATCCGTAAGTCTGGAAGCAGCGCGAATAAGCAGCAGCATGCAATTGGATGTGAGTATATTCGGACCGTGGTGAACGGCCATCATTTGACTGTATAACATACAGCGGGTGTACACAGAGAGATACGTAACCACTGTATTGCAGCTCGTGATGGGAAACCTGCATGGTCGACCAAGACATCTTACTGCAAAGTCCGCGAAATCGAACATCATGATGTGGGAAGCGCTGGGATGTTTGTGGATGAATTTCATGATAAGCATCCCCGGGTGTGGATGGATCAGGTTTTAATCACCTCAGAGGAGGCTACAGAAGCGTATATGGTCAAGGTACTAGCCGAATCTCATTGTTATAGCAGCAACTCATTTCTTGTAGGTTTTCAACATGTGTGCGAATATGGCAAGGCAAAGATGTCGGGTATAGCTGGAACAGTCCGACATGCGCCTGGCCTTGAATATGGCCAAAATGCCACAAGCCAGTTTTTGCCTGCCGCAATAGAGGAAACAGAATCTCTGATCAGGAAACCTCCCACTGAAGTCCGAGAAGGGAAGAAGTGGGGTGTTGAGTTTCCAGGGCATAAACAGGTGAAGGCTACAATAGAAAGACACCGGGCCATGCTTCGTCGAACCCAGACGGACTGATGCATTCCTTACCAAACTTGCACCGCAAATAATCCGCAGACATGCTGGAGACACAAAGGAACAGGTGCAGCTCCACCGGACCGACGCCGACAGCCGACTCCCCAGCCGACGCCACCTCTGCCCGGAATGCTACCTCTGCTCGGAACGCAACCTGCACCACCCAGTCACAATGCCAGAGCTCAACCTTCCCAAATTGTCAATTCGCCAGCTGGATATATGTCTTCACATAGTTCACCTCCCTGCAGAGAGTTTTTCAGACTTGATGCATATGCCCAGGATAGCCAGCACGATACAGATTTTGATCTAGATATGCTGACTGATGAAGGAACATCCACCGGTTAGTACAGTATGTGCTGTGTGGTAATGCAGCTAACATCCATTTTGAAGACCAGAGCAGCCTATTGAGCAAACCTGCAAGTGATGACAAGCATTGATTGAAAGGAAAGGGATTTTGGAGTGTATTATTATCTACAATTAGCGGACACTGTAAAGTATATTGTAAAGTATATATTAATATGTATTATTAAAGAACAATGTAGTGATCAATGAGAAAGTGAATGAAAACGCTTGAAAGTCTGCCAGAACAATGTCAATGACAGTGTACGCCAAATCGACTAATTGAATATTGCAGATACGCCTGTGGCAAAATGATCGTCAACGGAGCGTCAACGATTTTAGGTCAAGTAAGACTGGCAATTGAAAATTGACTCGGTCATGGTTATACATATTCGAAGTATTGGCCGCCTTTCTAGGCAAATATTATAACGACACGCTCCCTATCGCATCTTGGAAATGAGCTTCAATGGAGCATCAACAATTCTTGGTCTTGTAAACCAGGTAATTGTAAACTGATTGAATCGCTGTGTTGCATAACCGTTGTATTGGGTGCCTTTATAGACAAAACAGCAAGCGACACAGTCACTGCCCCATTCTCACAATGAGTGTCTACCGATCATCAACGATTTTTGGCTTTGCATTATCGGTTATCTAAGTGTTGATTTGTGATAGTAATTCATATAGGATGTATTGGCGGCCTTTTCAGGCAAAACAGTGCATGCGATGTTCATGACCCCATCTTGAAAATGAGCATCAACCGAGCATTAATGATTCTCAGTCTTCCAAGTCAGGTAATTACAAAGCGATCTGGTAGTGATTAGGCTACATGGATGTATTGGCTGCTGTTATAGGCGAAAAAAAAGCGACATGATCATTGCCCCATTCTGAAAATGAGCGTCACCTGAGCGTCAACGATTTTTGACTGTGCATCCTGGGTTATCTAAGTGGTGATTGATTGCAGACATCCCTAAAGAAGGTATTAGCCGCCTTCTCAGGTGAAACAGTGCGTGCATTGTTCGTTACCCTATCATGAAAATGAGGGTCAACGGAGTTTCAACGGAGTGTCAATGATTTTTCGCCTTCTAAGTTAGGTAATTACAAAGTCATCTGGTAGTGATTAGGCTTAATGGATGTATTGGCTACGTTTATAGGCGAAAAAGAAAGTGACATGGTCATTGCCCAATTTTCAAAATGAGCATCAACTGAGCGTCAACGATATTTGGCTTTGCATCTTGGGTTATCTACATGGCGATTGGTTGCAGACAGCCATAAATAAGGTATTAGCCGCCTTTAGCATCAAAAGCAACAGCGGCAGGCTTCCTGCCCCATCCCAAAAATGAGTGTCAACGGAGGCTCAACGATTTTTGATCTTGTACATTGGGTAATCATGGCATTGTGCGGATATATGAGATCATAACTGTACTATTGACTGTCTTAGTACTCGTGAATACAGAACACAAAAGGCAAAACAGTGATTCCAAAACAACCGATGTCGCAACCTGCAAAGTGATCAAAAGGAATTTCTGGAATTTCCTTTACTGATTTTGATCAAGTACAATTATCAAACAGCAAAAGCAAGAGCATTATATAAATCTACAGACGGACCCTCTGGACAACCCGGGGACTACCCGCCAAATTCTGATGGGTTTGGAGATGTCCATCAAACCGTACCCAAATTGACAGCCCAGGTGAAGTGACGACCCAGACTGTGTATTCAGTGACCGTTCGGTTCCGACCCGGAACCGGACCTGAAGTAGTGGTCTAGAATCATTGCTTACCCTAGCTGTCAGTAATACTGCTAGTTCAGTTATACTGTTTAAATTTAACAAATCTGTTATTGCCATTGCCATTGCCGTTGAATTGCATTTAACAGTTTGCTTTGGCTGTATGATATTAGAATACTCTCCTTACAGTAGTTTGATAACTGCGAAATTGACATGAGTTGTATAAACACTTAATGGTATCAGTATATAATATATCTAGCTGTATTGAACAAACTATAAACATTGCATATCTATCAATTAGATAATAGTTCATGGTATAATCCTTCTCATGTTCCTTCTCACATTGCAAATCAGCTAGGCTAAGTTTAGTGATTGAATCCTTGGGGGATGAAACTGCATAAATAGCATGGATGTGAAATTATGGAGAATGACATTGATGAATGCTGGCTAGGTGAAATGTATACCAGTGCTATTTTCATGCCACCAGATCATAAAGCGAAGTAGTTTCTGTCTCGAATTAGGTTTTTTAATGGTAGATTTCTTGGAGTACTTTGCTTGAACCAAATAACCATTGGCAAAAGTGCAAATGAACTATAGGCTGCACTACGCGCAGCTCAGAGCAAGCTTGAAATCCTGCTACATTGCCTGCGTGAGAGAGCCATGCTTCGGAAGGAGCAGTGTATTCCACGGGAAGCTTTTGGGCAATGGATAACTCTGAGTTTGTGGAAGCATTCGCTAATAGAATGCTCTAAGTCTGTGAAAGCTTTGACGCTGGCGTTCAAGTGGCCTACCTACTTGCCTAAGCACTTCTGCTACTGTGATCACCATCACCAACACCATTGCCATCACCATTAACATTACCATCGCCATCACCATCACCATCACCATCATCATCAGCCCCCGACCAAATGCGCACAGATATGACCACAATTGATTGGAAGCGGGTAGCAGATTCCACTGGAAAATCTGAGTCAGAGATCTGCTCTCCCCAAGATCCAATCGTCTACCATTCCTGCGGAATCTAAGGCTGCATTTGTCAACACCATGACTGTAAGGCATCATGAGATCTTGTGGCGGTGGCCATGCTAAATTTAAGGTTCAGACCATGATGTCAACCGACGTTATGATTTCAGCCACCGTATGCCCCGCCCACCACCTGCCACACGCCACATGCCACACCATACGCCACCAGCCAAACACTGCCTGCCATACGCCACCTGCCTCAAGACTCCCGGTGCCTGGTGCCTGCATCTCAGCAAGTCTCATGATTGGCACACAGGAGCATACATGGGAGCTTATAGTCAACTGAGATTGAGAGCGTCCTGCCTCTTGAAAGTGTACTTGGGAGAGTAGAGCCAAGTATGCAGGAGGTGTGTCATCGAGTGCAACTGGGAGTGTATTTGAGAGCGTGTTCGGGAGTATGCTTGAGAGCGTCTTGAGAGCTTACTTGGGAGCATACAGTCAAGCAGTCTGAGAGTTTGCCATCGAGTGCAATTGGGAGTATATTTGAGAGTGTGCTAACGAGTATGCTTGAGAGTGCCTTGACATCTTACTTCGGAGCATACAGTCAGGCAAGCTGGGAGTTTGCCATCGAGTGCAATTGGGAGAGAATTGGGAATGTGCTTGGTAGTATGCTTGAGAGCGTCTTGAGGGCTCAGTTGGGAGTGTGCAGTCAAGCAGGCTGGCAGTGTGCCCTGGAATGCAATTGGAAGCGTCCTTGAGAGCATGCCTGGGAGTGTACTTGAGAACGTACTCGGAGGTGGACTTGGGAGCGTACTTGGAGTGTACTTGGGAGCGTCTTGAAAGCTTACTTGCGAGCGTATTTCGAGCAGGCTGGGAATTTGCCATCAAGAGCTATTGGGTGGGTACAGTCAAGCAGGCTGAGAGTGTGCAATGGAGTGCAATCAGGAGTGTACATCAGAGCGTACTCAGGAGCGTGCAATGAAGTGCACCTGGCAGGTGGCTTTGATGTTTGTTGTATGCAGCATGATGTGTAGTATGCAGCGTGATGTAAAGTATCCAGCACACAAAATCGCATGCATATGATAGTAATCTAGTCAACGTGTAGGTCCATCGGACCTCATAGTACCACGGATCAAATATGCCATGGATTACCATCCGAGAAACAGCTTCTCTATGAGTTACGTATCGTGTAAGGTTATTTTTCCCGGTAACTACTTCAGTTGCAGACCCAGTGGAAGTATATTGCCTGCAGACATTATTGACCTACAAACGTATGACAATACAGTAACAAAAATATCAAAGCTATAATTAACATGAAATTGTGTGAGTAAGGAACAGGAAAAATATATTTGTATCAATATTCTAGAAGAGTTGAACTTGCTTAAGACTATAGAGAGCTTTCTAAAGCCTCATGATAATTAGTAATATGTAGGTCCCTTCAAGTTGATCTTTCAGGCAGCCTTCAGGTATAATCATATCCATTTCATTGTCATCAATTTTAGAGCTGAGAAATATGACAATATACCAATCAATAATAATCTATCCATATCGTCCAATCTGTGAGAAGAGATATCAAAAGGTAGTTAGCTTTCCAATATTTCTATAATTTGTCATCAATGAGTCTGCTTACAGTCTGTGATAACTAGCCCTACTGGATATTATATAAATTCTTTGCCATTGCTCTGAGTTTAAATAATCTAACTAGAGCTAACTGGCTATATATATAATCAAAGTGTATTTATAGAATTGTCTATAGTGAAAGAATGGTATTAGAGAATGAAAGGGCTCATGATATTAATACATCACTTATAATAAATCTCAAAGTGAACCTGGCGTAACTTCTACAGATGTCGATCGATTTGCTTTGATTGTGTTTACTGCCAGCTCAGATGCCATGAACATTTTCATTCAGGCATTTCTGGAACTTGTAGTAATATAACTGAAGGTCGATAGTGGTGGTGGGCATTCAAACAACATCTTCGCCATGGCTATGGCATATCAGTGGGCAGTGTGATCTTCACAGTATCATTACCAATAGTATTCAATATCTACTATTATTGTCAGAGTAATTATGTGCAATGATTACCACAGTGTAGAAGAATAATTGTATCCGACTTATATGAGAGATTTCATCTTGAACATGTACATGCTGGAAGATTTCAGTGTGTTTTATTATAATCCACACAGTGATAAACATATATGATATAATTTGTGTAGCTGTAAGTACCAGTTCTGTAGACTTTACCCCAGTCTTCGAGAGGGGCTGGGCCGGGCCGGGCATGATGTTGTTAGGCCCGGCCTGCAGGCTGTATGTGAAACCTGGCCAGCCGCACTTAGGATGGTCTTTTCCTAAGAGAAGCCTGGAAAGCCGAATAGCCTTTGCAGGCCGAGTGATTGGTTGTGATTTACTCCTGCGGGTGGCATACACATCATTGACAATGTCATAGAGCCATGGTATCACTACTGGCTATGCTATAAATTGGAGACGTCAAACACACACTAAAGGAGAATGCATCGACTGGAAGGGTTGACAGATAAGGGCCTATGTCTGAAACAATTGGCTATGGGGTAGTGGGGATCATGAACATTTTAAAACAAAGTATACCTCACAATCCTGACCTCATAGCCTTGTTTTACAACTTCTCTGGCTGTCTTTCCAATGCACAAAGCATCTCCTCCAGCTTCCTGATTTCATTTGACTCCACAATGCCAGCTTTTTCACAAGACTTCAAACATTCAACTGTACAAATCTAGTGTTAGCAACAGGTCCGGGCAACCCGCCAGCGGGCCGGGTTTGGAACGCAGAAACGGGTCCGTTTGATTCCAGACCCATCCAAAACCCAGACCCGCAGACTCATGGCGGGCTAAACCTGGACCTGAACCCATCAAATCGCGGGTCACGCCAGGTTTGGCTAGACCTGACGGTCCCAATCTCTGTTTCCACATATCGGGTTTCACATTTCTGGTCGCGTTCAGATATGCTACCATTGATCGTACAATATTGACATTGGTACATCACAGTCCATTTTTGATGTAATAGCCGCTGTAATGATCAGAACAAATAGACACACGCGCCCTACCACATCCTGAAAATTAGCATCAAAAGAGCGTCAACAATTGTTGGTCGTGTGTCTTGGGTAATCTGGGGTTGCGAAAGGTCAAATACAGTCATAAACAAAGTATTGGCCACCTATATTGCAAAAAAAGCAAGTGAAACGCTCCCTACCCCATCTTGAAAATGAGTGTCAACGGAGCGTCAATGATTTTCGGTCTTGCATCTTAGGTAATTTGAGCGGCGCTTGATCACATGCATCCATATTCAAAGAATATGGCAGCCTTCATGGGCAGATATGTACAGAATATTCCTGCCACATCCTCCGGGACAGTAATGACTCATTTTACTTACAGAGCTACCACTAATTATTCGTGAGCCTTTTAGCATACCAAAACAGTCTAAACCATGTATATAGACAATAACGTCCACATTGCGCTGTAATTAACCATAATGGAAGGCCAACAATCATTGACACTTCGTTGACGCTCATTTTCATGATGGGGTAGGGAGCATTTCACTTTCTCTTTTGGCTATAAAGGCAGCCAATACTTAGTTTATGACTATGTGCAACATATCACCCCACTGATTACCCAAGATACATCACCAAGAATCGTTGACGCTCCGTTGACACTCATTTTCATGATGGGGCAGGGAGCGTTTTACTATCTCTTTTGCCTATAAAGGCAGCCAATACTTCGTTTATGACTATTTGCAACCTATCGCCCACAAGATCACCCAAGATACATGACCAAGAATCGTTGACGCTCCGTTGACACTCATTTTCATGATGGGGCAGGGAGCGTTTCATGTTCTCTTTTGCCTATAAAGGCAGCCAATACTTCGTTTATGACAATTTGCAACCAATCGCCCCCAAGACTACCCGAGATACATGACCAAGCATCGTTGTCGCTCCGTTGACACTCATTTTGCCACGGGTGTATCCACAATATGCAATCCTTTAATTTGCCATAGTCTATCATTCACATTGATTTGGCAGCCTTTCTAGCATGTTCATTTACTTTCTTCTTGATCACTACATTGTTCTTGAATAATACATATAAATATATCCTTTAAAATATACTTTACAGTATCCGCGGATTCAGGATGATAATAATCTCCAGAATGCCATGCCATTTGATCAATGCTTGTCATCACTGCCAGGTTCGCTGAATACGCTGCTCTGGTCTTCACAATGAATGTTAGCTGCATTGCCCCACAGCAGATAGTGTACTAACCGGTGGATGTGCCATCATCAGGCAGCATTTCTGCATCAAAATCTGTATCGTGCTTGCTATCCTGGGCAGATGAATCGAGGATAAAGCATTCAGCACAGGCAAGAGATGTATGTGAATACGCATATCTGGCCGGCAAATTGATGATTTCGAGACGTTGAGCACCGGAAGTGTTACAGGTTGAGGCGGGTGGTGTTTCAGGCAGAGGTGGCGTCTGCTGTGGAGTCGGCTCTGGAGTCGGCTCTGGAGTCTGCTCTCTTCGTTGATTGGGCGGTGGTTCACCTCTTCCTCTGTGTCTCCAGCGTGTCTGCAGATTGTTTGCAGTGCCATTTTGATAGGGAAGGTGTCCGGGGGTGTGGTTTTGACGAAGCATAGCCGGGTGTCTTTCCATCGCAGCCTTCACCTTTTTATGCCCAAGAAACTGAACACCCCACATCTTCTCTTCTCAGGCCTCGGCGCGATGTTTCATGATCAGATATTGTGTTTCCTCTATTCTGGCATGCAAAAACCCTCCTTTGGCCATATTGGCCATGATCAAGGCCAGGCGCATGTCAGACTGTGCCAGCTGTACACGGCCTCCCTGCCTTGCCATCGTAGCAGACATGTTGAACACCTACAAGAAATCAGTTGCTGCTTCAAATGATGAGATGCGGCTACTACCTCAACCATATACGCTTCTGTATCCTCCTATAAGGTGATCAAAGCCTGTTTTGTCAACTGTTGGGGATGCTTCTCAGGAATTTTGTCCCCGAAAATCCCTGGGCTTACAACATCATGATGTTCGATTTCACGGACTGTGTGGAGATATGCCTTAATCAACTATGGGGCTTTCCATTGCTGACAGCGATACATTGGTCACGTAGCTCTTGGCGTTCACCCGCTGTATGGAATATGGTTAATCGACAGCTGTTGATCATGGTATGGATATACTCACATCCAACTGCATGCTGCTACTAATTCGTGCTGCTTCCAGTCATACGGACGATTGTTAAATCTGCATCCTGGGTCATCTTTTTGGTGGCTTCATTGGCAGCATTGCGGTGGACTAACCGGTTTCTGCGTTCTTGCTGTGTGCTGATATGTGACGTATTAGACGATGCACCTGCCAATCGGCTGGATTTCGATCTGCTCGGACCTGTCTGAGGTGGTCGTGTATCCAGGATTTGCTGGTGTGGAATAGGAGAGGAAGACGATAACGAAAAGAAGTGGGAAGTTCTGACGATTATATACTTAGGTTCATGTCAGAATGGAATAATTAGCTGCCAACATGTTCTATATACTCAGGACAAATTCTGCTGCATATAGCTGCAGGTTGCAGGCGTTTCCCACAGCCCCAGGATGTGCAAGATGTCAGTCCAATGTTGTTTGTGTGTTAACAGGGATAAATCGCGGTGTATGACAGCCGAAATCGCATGAGTGTCAGCTGTAAATAGGACATTGTGCGAGGGAAAGGATGTCTGCTGATGTTTGTCCCAAAGAATCCCCGGGATAATACATGAGACTGATGGTAACAATTAAGTCATGTTGTATGGTTAGCCTAACTATTCCTGATTCATTGACATTTACAAGGGTGGTTTTGCTTTGTTCCAGATGAGTAAACATACTAACCTTGACATAAAAGATTCAGCTTGCCTCCATATTGTCCATATCTTGCAACATCCAACATCTCGCCCAACAACAAAGTCAACGCAAACTGCAATGGTTAATGCTCCAAAGAAGAACTTTTTGCCACTTCCAGTGGGCAGATACGGCAAATCGACAATGTGGTTTACCCAACGATGTCATCAAGCGAATGAAGGCAACACCGGCTTGGAGGCAGAAAGTGTCCGTGCCCTTGGGGCATTGCGTAGCTTGAGATCCAAAATGAAGCTTGCGGCTGAGACACAACGAGAAATGCACTTCCTGAGCAATGCAGAGAAAAACAACTGGATTGGGGATTATATTGAGAGAGAAACCGCTGGGGCAAGAACACGAGTTCAAGATGCAGAGGCAGTGGTTCAGCAAGAGCAGGAAGATATGAAGCATGCTGAGATCGTGGGATTGATGAACAGAGAGCCCGAAAAGTCTTTTGATGAGATGATGGTTGCTATCGGAGACAGTCTGAGTGATCTTGCAAGTTCCAACGATGGAGAGGATGGGGAAGATGAGGATGATGAAGAGACCGAGCAGGGCAAGCTGAGTGAAGATGACAAACCCGGCTGGGTGATGGGCACAATCACCAAAACGGTACAGCTGCGCAAGGACAGGAATCGGCAGAAGCAAATGAAGATTGACGATTTGACACACCCGGGATGGGAGGATGCAGCCAACTACCTCTGTGAAAGATATAAGATGTACGGCACATGTGAATTGAGGGTTCCGGCCATCATTCAACCCCAAACGGATGATGACGCTGTGGCACCTGCACTGACATCATTTGGAGAGCATATGGAGTGTCTTGGGATTGTCCCCGGAATATCGCAATTGCCGCAAGGGACTTCTCGATCAGGAAGCTGTCATATCAGGCTAGGTTCAGTGAAGCCGCAGTCGAACACGAGCATATCTGGTCTTGAGCCTGGTGCAGAGCGCGATACGTCATCATTGCTCAATGTGAAGCCTGTTGAACCACTAAGCTTTTACCCGTGCAGATAGCCTCCAGCTGATTACTATATAGATTTCGGATTTGGACGAAGACATGGTGCCGGCTCCTCCATCAGCTGGGGAATGGATACGCAAAGTGTAATTTTTGACCTCAAATCTTTGAGAACAGCAAGTTGTTTACCAATTTTGCTATGTGTCAGCTTTTTCTTGATTTCAGTGGCCAAATTGTGAGACATGATAATTTGTCTGTGCATGTGCAAGGGTCGAATGCACCATGCGAAAGTTCTAGAATCCAAATCATGAGGAAAAAGTGCCAAAACATTCAATTTCCATCTGCAAGTGACTGTTAAGCGACAAAGCAAATGCTATATGAGTAAAGAAATATACCAACAAAATTTAACTGAGTGATGTCATACATGTCATAGAATGGGCGGTCAGTGCTAATGACAAATTTGTCTGAACAATGACCGTCATGCTGCATTCATCCATGTATCCAACTGCATAACTCTCCACACAGACCACGTGCACATGGTTGAGATATTTGAAATTGCTTGGGGTGCGTCATGGAAATCGAGGAGAAGGAGCTGGATAGGGAAAGGTGAGGAAGTTGAGCTATATTTACCAAAAATTATTGAAATGATCTACATGCCATAAATTACTGGCTGAAAGCGCGGGAATGTGATAGGGCCATGTCATCTCTCACTCAGATTGTGTGGACAGCATTTGATCAGAGATTGAGAGGTAACAAAACTCCTGGATGCAAACGATAATACATACAAACACAATATTGGATGTCAATGATGTGTATATGATTTGTTGCGTACAATCATTGTGTGTACAGAGGCTGTTTCGATGTGATTACGGTGTGCGTCGACAGAGTGCCAACAATTATTAGTCTTACACATTCGGCAATCAATGGGCGCCATTGTCACATACTGCCAACGTGAATGCATTGGTGGACGTTATAGCAGAAAAGGCAAATGACACGCTCGTTGCCATATCCTGAAAATGAGCATCAAGGGAAAGTGAATGGAATGTCAACGATGTTTGCCATTGCATCTTGGAATATCGATAGGGCTGCGTGGTCAAATTAACTCAGAATCGAACTATCCGCCACCGTTCTAGGCAAACATGGTTACGGCAACATCACTAATATGTCATTGAAATGAGCGTCAACGGAGAGTCAACGACTTTTGGCGTTGCATGAAAGACAACGCAAGGGCTGTGCGGCAAAGTTAATCCATAATCGAACTATGGACCGCCTTTCTAGGCCAAAACTGTTGTAACAACATGGCTAATATGTCCTAAAATTGTGGGTCAACGGAGAGTCAATGACTCTTTGCACTGCATCTGGGAAATTGCAATGGCTGAGCGGCGACATTAAGCCATAATCATACTATCAGCCGTCTTTCTAGGCGAAAATCGTTGCGACAAGATGGCGACTATCTCCTAAAGATGAGCGTCAACGAAGCGTCTACGACTTTTGGCCTTGCATGATAGAAAATGCATGGGTTGTGCAGCAACGTTAATCCAAAATCAAACTATCGGCCGCCTTTCTAGCCAAAATTAGTAGCCACAACATCGCTACTATGTCCTAAAAATGAGGGTCAACGCAGTGTCAACGACTTTTCGCCGTGCATCTAGGAAATTCCAATGGCTGAGCGGCGACCTTAAGCCATAATCATACTATCAGCCATCTTTTTAGGTGAAAATGGTTGCAACAACATCGCTACTATGTCCTACAAATGAGCGTCAACGGAGCGTCAATGACATTTGGCCTTGCACAATGGAAAATGCAAGTGCTGTGCGGCGACATTAAGCCATAGTCAAACTATCGGCTGCCATTCTGGGCGAAAATGGTTGCGACAACATCGCTACTATGTACGAACAATTAGCGTCAATGGAGCGTCAACGACCTCTGGCCTTGCATCTTGTACAATGCAAGGGCTGTGCGGCGACATTATCCCATAATTGATCTATCAGCCGCTGTTATAGGCAAAAACGATTTCCACAACATGTTCACTCTGCCCTAACAATGAGAGTCAACTGAGTATCAACAGAGCGTCAACAATTTCAGGCCTTGCATTTTGGAAAATCAAGCGGCTATGCGACTACATTAATCCATAATTGAACCATTGGCCCCCGCTCTAGGCAACAATGCTTACAACAGGACCAATACCGTGTTCCAAAATGAGCGTCAACGGAGTGCGAATGGAGCGTCAACGGATTGTCAACAATTTTTGAGCTTGCATCTTGGATAATCTAACGGCAATGGAACGCAGATAACCCACAATGAACCTATCAGCAGCCTTTATTACCAAAAATGCTAGTGATGATATCGCATCCGCCTCCTACAATTGAGCACCCACGGTGTGTCAACAGTTTTCATGGTGGCTCAGAATGCTACACCACAATGAACTGCATTGTGCTGTTCCTAAATCGAGTTTCACGCGGTCAGTCTTTGCAATCTGACCTTGAATACCACTTCACAAATATGCATGCGACGTCTTACAGATCTGATTTTTTTGCTTATAGCTGTAGAGTCAATATTTAAGAACCCGCAGTCTGCGTTACTGCATCGTTACATTCGGCAGTCTTTGCAGTCTGATTACCCTGCGTTCTAATTCGTGCCACCATGTCGGATTCAAAATCTTTGAAAACCTCATTGCTGGAGGTTATGATCTCTTCCAAAAATGAACGTGTCTCTATTCGTGATTTGAGCAACCTTACTTTACATATCATCTTCGCTGCTTGGTGGGCTTCAATGAATGCAAGCTTGAAGCGGCCTATTGCCTGGAGTAATTCTAGACATGCTCGTTGGTGGCAATTCTAATTACCCTGGGTAACTGAGGAGATCGGCAGCCCTGGCATCATATGTATCGTTTGTCATCAAGTTCTTCGCCATCCAGTAGAACATGGGACCAGCTCAATAGGGAAACACTTGCGGGCAAAAACCCACATTGCAAAGTTGAACGAATTAACAGAGTCGGAGGTCACTAAATTGACTAGTTGGACAGTCAATGAAATAGCTTTGGCCATGCTGAAGAGGCAAGGAAGTCAAGGAATTACAATAGTAAGTTCGCAGAGTCAGATCATGTTTGCCATCCAGGATATTCCATATCGACCGAAATGACAGACACAACATTCCAAGCTGGCAGCTAAGGAGTATGAAACTTCTGAATTTCACCAAGATACGTGGAATTGCTACCTCATGGTAGGATTTGTTTTGGCCCGTATTTAATGGAACTCTATATTGAATCGGGAGCTACGATGGTCATAAGAGGGAATACGCAATGACCTAGTGCTGCAGTCCGCTGCAACCATTAGCAATATTTGCTGCAGCATTTATGCACTGGCCATGAATCCAATTAAGAAGCAGTTGCCATCACGAAATGAAATTTGTTTAGCTTTGGACAGATGGCCATCAACGAACAAACTAGCCATAATGCCAGTCATCGCTTACTATATGGATCGAAAATCGGCATTGCGTGAAGTTCAACTTGCTTTCGATGTAGTTGATTGCCTATTCTGTTCCACTTTCGAAAGCTAATTATGGATGATAGGTCAGGTGCCAAGATACTGGAGCAATGCTAGCCGTACATTTGAAGAATGTGCTTGATTGTTTTGAGCTTACCGACGGCTGTTTGCTTGGTATCACGACTCATAATGCTTCCTCAAATTACTCGATGACATGCGAGGTGCAATCGACACTTGAGGCCTCTGGACTCGAGTGGCCTGCATTGAGGAACTATATACCACGCATGGCGCACGTCATACAGGTGGCTTTAGGTGCATTCATGAGCACTGTTAGTGTAAAAGGCCGCACCAAATCTTGGCAAGCCCATGAGCGCGATCAGCAATTTGGAGAGAATGAAAGCATAGACATTGGGAAGAGTCAAAGACATCGCAAAGAGGGCAATGCTAGAATCAACAAGGTGTCGGCCATGAGAGCAGGTTTAGCAAAGATCATTGAGAAAGTACATATTTCATGATATTTTGAATGTCCTGAAACTGACCTTCATATAGCAGAGAATGCTTGCTGTATTGAATATGCTCACACCTGGTCGCCAAAATGAGTTCATTGACTGTTCAAATACGAATGTCCGCATTCCAGTATATCGGATTATGGATGTGAGGACATGTTGGAACTCAATACTGGAGTTGCTCGAGCGCGCCTACCGATCATGGGAATTAACACCTGAGTGGCTCCACAATCCAAAATACACCGATTACCGGCCACTTTTTGCAACTCAAGATCAATGGACCATTGTGCAGTACGTCATGGAAGTATTGAGGCCCTTTTGATTGTGGACCCTGTGGATGTCGTAGAGGCATACAGTCACATTGCCTCACGTTATTACAGTGTACAATGACATGTTCGATCATATGGACGGCGTTATCCAAGCTTTGGCTAAGAAGAAGACTCCATAGAAGGATGACTTGTTCTTCGCTGTGAAGGTAGGTTGACAGAAGCTGTCTAAATTCTACGCTGAAGTGACTCCAACAACAGGCATGCTGCTGATTTCTGCACATATCCTCGATCTTTTCCGGAAGTTGCGATCCTTTAGAAAGTGGGACAAGGGAATGTATAGTGATCTTGAGGACGAGACATCCTATATTACCAAATACCAAGAGGCCTTTCTGAAATCACGTGGCGAATGAATACTGTGCCGAATGTCAACTTGAGCCGGTAAATAAACTCGAAAGCTTTCTGAGCAGCAAACTCGTCCTCTTTGCAACAGCTTCTGGATCCTGTCAATCATCCTATGATGCAGATGATTTCTCCAGCGATGATGAAGAATGCTTGATGCCTGACCATGTGGCCGAGACGACACCTGGATGAAGTGATCCCGCAGCACGCATATTCACCACCACCAGGCTCGATTTGAGTTCCCCGCCTGAAGCGCCAAAGAACTGGGTGCAAATAAATCCAAATCTCAATGATTACCACTCCTACCCAATGGGGATTAGCGGTACATTTTGGTTACTGGACATAACCGACTGGTGGCGCCAACAAGAGGTAACGCACTCCAAGTCTGCCGATCTCTCCAATGTGGCATGCGATATAGTCTCCATCATACCACATGGTGTCGGAGATGAGGCCAGTTGATCCCCCAGGCGAGATCTTATAGGCTGGAGGCAGTCAAACACCACAGGCGAGACCCTTCGCGAAAAAGTCATTGTAAGGCAGTTTGGTTGAGCCTATAACGGGATTTTGGCAAGCGATTGCCCAGTATCTCATATGACGAACACAGAAAACGACTCGGAAATGACGAATGAGGTGGAGGAAATGAAATTGCACAGAATCGCCAAGGTTCACGACTTTTTGGAGAAGTGGCAGGGCAGCGAGATCCTATATGCTACACAGAAGCAATCTTGTGCTCAAACAAGCAGATGACAGCCGTTGGATACAATTCGGACACCGAAGAGATCATTGAATCCTCCTGGTCACTCTTTCGATATGATGGTACGGCTGCATTTAAATTGTCAGAAAGATCACCTTTGCCATTAGGTTTGTCTGCAAAGGATCTCCCAGGAGGACGAACTCAAATCTTAATTGTCTGCCAAATCCAGAGAATCAACCATCATCCAGTTGAAAGTGACAAGGAAAGAGCACCTGAAAAGCTTTTGGACACTGAAAATTGGCTAACCTGGAATGGCGACTTTGATAATCCAAATGACAGCGAAGACGATTGTGCGGCAGATGATGAATCTGATATAGGGCGCGACAATGGCATCGAGGATCCGGAATCCCCAGAGCAGCAGGATGTCAGTGCCGCCCCAAACGTTCCCGGATTGGTTCGGCCAACACAGCAGTCAAAACTACAGGCTGAAAAGGTGTTCGTGACGGTCATTGCAATTGAAGTGAGGAGGAATACTGAATTGAAGAAAAAGTAGGACTGAATGCGTTAAAGGTTCACGAGTATCTTCATGTAGCTTGACCGACAGTGTCAGTTGGAGATATATCATGGGTGAATGGCAAGATGTAGCGTGTGAATATCGGTTGATAAACAGATGTATAGCAGGCGCAATGAATCCTTTGCCAAGGTACACCCTTTTTCGTCGTGTGAGAGTCAACAGTGCATGAATTATTCGCCGCTCGGCTTTGCCACAGGGCCGAGTCTTAATCGGACAGACAGACAACCAATAAGGTCAATTCATGATGCAAACAATTATCGACAGCAGCAGATATTGAATGGACAATACATTACAATAAGCGTCAATGGAGCGTCAACGATATGTGGTCTTGTAAGTACGGTAATTCACCAGTGACTTGGTCGCTGATATTCATAACGGACCTATTGGCAACGTATACAGGCGAAAAAGCTAGCAACACAGTCACCACCCCATTCTTGGAATGATGGTCAACTTCGTGTCAACGATTTTTAGCGTTGCATCTTGGGTAATTTATCTTCCGATTGGTTGCAGACATCCATTTATCAGATATTGGCAGCCTTTACTGGCAAAAACCACAGCAACAGACTCCCTGACGCATTCTGAAAATGATGGTCAATGAAGGGTGAACAGTTTTAGGTCTTACGTATTTCGTAATCAAGGGATCACCCGAATCCTCGCGCTCATCACTGCATTATTGACCCCTTTGATATGCAAAAATACAATATATTAAAGGTGAAACACAGATACCACATTAATCGATATTGCAAACTGCACAACATGCAAAAGCGCATTATTGGTCGCTGAAAACGCGATTTTGATAAGGTACAATTAACAAACTGCAAATACAAGAGCCTTATAGGAATCTATAGCTGGACCCACTGGGCGACCCGCTGAAAACATGCCCAATTCAGACGGGTTGGTAGTTCCCCATCGAACCGTACCTGAGTGGACAGTTCGAGTTTCTTGATGACCCGGCCCTCCAATTTGGCCACTGTTCAATTTGTACCCGGACCCGGACCCAAACTGACGGTCTGGAACCGTTGCTAACACTATACAAATCACATTATCCCCCAAGTGATTTCGGTGATCTTAGATAACCAGCTTCGAACCACTGAATACACATTCAACCTCAGTGGACATGCAAGATATAGAATGAATGGAGAGTGCCATCCAAGCAATGTGGGACCAGCGATGGGTTTTCAGGCAAGCCTGCCAGAAGGCAATGAGATCTGGAATCTCATCTTCAGCTGGTGAGTCTTGAAACTGGGAGAAAGCCCATACAGCCTGCCGGCTGTTAATTGAAAAGCCTGAGGCCTCATGGGCTTTGAGATTACCAGCGCGGCCAGGCCGCCTCAAAACCTACCTGAAGCCCTTCGGCAGGACTCGTGTTGGTAATGGTGCCGGACCATCACTCCAGCTCCCGGTCGGGGTCCAAACCAAACCATTGCCAAATTAGTGGTCCAGGTTATCAAGACACCCAAACTGTCATCTCAGATACGGTTCGATGGAAATCTCCCAACCCGTCTGACTAGGGCGTGTTGTCCGTTGGTTGCCCAGCGGGTACATCGATAGATTCATATAACGATCTGGTTTTTGCGGATTGATAATGGTGTCTTATCTAAATAGTGTATTCAACAACCAATGATGTGTTTTGCATGTTTTGCAGTTTGTGATATCGATTATTTTGGAATCTGTGTTTTTCCTTTGAGAGATTGTATTTTTGCCTATAACGGAGGTTTATAGTTCTGTTATGTGATTGAATATCGGCGTGATCCTACATCAGGAAAATGTATTTTAGTCAGTGGGAGCCTCCAGGAGTGTCTGAGAGGAGGCGGAGTGTAAACTTAGAAGCGTCAATTTCAGGAGAGAACCAGACCCTAGGAGGGCATTCTGGCCGGCCATCGGAGTAACTGGGATCTCTGATGACT
>Ga0307512_10000192_pt1 | contig 83626 bp, 83 predicted proteins | sample 14_EM_MG_FD_200267 | JGI IMG/M metagenome (GOLD analysis project Ga0307512, IMG submission 200267) | Populus trichocarpa ectomycorrhiza microbial communities from riparian zone in the Pacific Northwest, United States - 14_EM | ecosystem: Host-associated > Plants > Roots > Unclassified | place... | reverse complement strand
GTGAAATATGCAGCTTTGCACGGCGCATCTTTTGGCCGTCTCCGATTTTCGATATCTTTAAATCTCAGCAAGCGGCAGCCCAAAAACCTCGTTTTTACGCCAAAAATGACAATAATCTCAAAGCCGCTTGCTGAGTTTTAAAGATATCAAAAATCAGAGACCACAAAAAGATGCGCCGTCTGCAGCTGCATATTTCACATACCAAACACTAAATTATCGGATGAATATTCGTGGACTTGATTGAGGGAACCGTTTTGTACAAACCCGGACCGAACCGGCCAGGTCCGGGTTTTCATGGAACCGCTATAATAGAAACGGTCCGAAAACGGAACCGTTGCTAACACTAGGCCGCACATGTACATTCCATTCAACCACCTCCAGACCCATCACCTCCCAGTCCACCATCAATTAGATTCCATTGCAGCCTCCAAGTGCATTTCCACCCTTGCTCAATCCCATCCTCCAAGTGCATCTCTCAGCTCACAAAGTTGTGCCCTCCATATTCATCATTACGTTTCCTGGAACATGCCCTGCGAGAGCTATCTCTAAGTTTACTTGTTTGCAGCCTGCAAGATCGTCTCCAAACTCACTCAATTACTACCACAATGTGCATTTCTAATTTCACTCAATTATCACCTTCAAGTTTGCATGGTCATGGGCTCTCAAATATGTAGTTACCCGGCCGCTCCCTTTCAGTGCATGACTCGCTTCCCCATGGCGTACGTTACCCTGCCCACCCAGACGTAGGTGCCTTTCCACTTTCTTGCCGTAATTTTGCCCAAACCACTCCTGTTGCTAATGCCATCCTTCCCCACATCTTTCCGTCTATTTGTATGGCTGCCTTCCAGCCTAGCAGACCTGTTCCCCCTGTCCGCCCCATTGTCCATGGGGTGCTCGACCGTTCAGTTCGCACTCCAATATTCGGCGAAATTATTATGGTCCGCTTGCCGGTGCTAGTTTCTGGTCCCGGATCTATTGTCTCGCCCTCGGCTATCACTGGTGCGAATACAACAAACTATCATCCCTGTATTGTTGTGAGCTCAAATATCGTCATGAACCCGAACGTCGGTATGCCTGTTTGGAATCTTGAAGTTTTCATCTGTCGTTCCTTCACCGAGTTAGACGATTCTGCCAACTTTGTTGCTAGTTTGGATCCTAGTCTGAAACAGCAATTGATTCCGCTGCCATGGATTCCTGCTCTCGACACTCCGTCTGAGTTTGGTGATCCTCTCTCAGTTCCGAGCTACAATTCTAGGTACAAAAGTTGGGTCACATGTGGCAGCATCATGGTTAATATGGGATTCAATTCACCGGTGAGTTTTCTCATCAGCTTGATGTGCCCATCGTCCCCAGCCATTCTACTTTTTAGTCGTTAGACTGAAGCTTGCGAGCTAAAAAAAAAGACGGCTGAGCAACGAAACCACGTATACAAGCGTATACTGATTCAAGTTTATTATCGCTGTAGTATAAGGCTTTTGATCCTCAGGCGGTCGTGCCCGAAACTGAACTTTTCCGCCTCATCACCTATTCCACTCGCCTTAAAGATGCTGCTCAGCCTCATGTCTTCCAAGTTTCTAGCGGAATAGGACCCGCTGGACCAAGTCTGACGATAGGAGGTGCTGACACTGAATTCGGAATGTTGGGAGATGAAACTGGAAATGGTAGCAGCAGCAGCAATCCCAATGTTGGAGGAACGAACAACGGGAACGCCGGAATCACTCAGTGCAACCGTGGTATTGACTCCTACATTCTACTGCTTGCTATTTCAAATCTAATCATTGTAGATACGATTCCTGTCTTCTTCGCCCCCCAAGATGACGACCACGATAATGACGAGGACTACGATGGAGTCGTGGTGGGCTGCGATGTGGAACAGTGGTTGATGATGTTCGCACCAAACAACGCTTACAACAAGGAAATGGCGAAGCGCTATGAGGCTGAGCGCCTGCACCGCCTCCAGAACTGGCTTACAAGTGTTTGACCTTTTGATCTCTAGAGGGAGTTGGCGTTTTATGTTTTTAATCATTCGGTCTGCTGGGGCTATGAGTGTATGATCCACTTGTTTTCGACGGGTTACAGATAATTACTTCAAAATGAATGTTTTGCACTTTTGTAGAAAATCTTCTCGTTCACCTTACTTTCGTGTTAGAGTTTGTGAATGTTCATCCTGCATCCTCTCCTGCATTGGAGGAGGCAGGGAAGTAAAGGCAAGTAGGGAGAGGAAGGCGGTGAAGGAGGGGATGCCAGAGATCTGTCGGCCATGGAAGGTTAGCTGTGGAAGGTGTTAAGCAGGGAAGGGTGTTGGGCGATGAATGGAATCTAGAGGTCGGGCCACGCATAAGTTTCTCATGCAGTCTATTAGATCTTCTGCCGTCCCCATCTGACTTAGCCTTCGCTTAAAAACCAAGCATCCGCCCAAAGACTACCGTCGGCCGCCTTAGCTTCTCATACTGTCCGAATAAGCTTGTGGCATCTGAGCCCTAGCTATTTAGCGAAATTTACGCTGCCCAGCTGAGCTTACGATCAGTTTCTACCGTGATTCCGACAAAGCATCCGCCGCTAAAAAACGGTTTCTCTCGTCTGAAAGAGCTTTCAAGTGCGACTGAGCTTGTGCAGTCCGATAGAGCCTTCCATCGAGCTTCCGCCATGGAGAGATGCATCCAGCATCTGGGCTGTACGAGCTTCCGATAACCAAGAAAACTTCAGGTAGGCTTACAACGAATCTTCTGCCATCTGCCTAAACTTCTGTCGGGCTTCCGCCATCGATATGCTCGGCTTCCATTGACAACCTGATGACTTGGGAGGTGGAATAATACTGAAATTTCTTCGTGATTCAACAGTAGACAGGAACTATATTCAAAGGGTGGTTGTAAAGCACACGTTTAGCTCCGCAGAGAAGGTCGTCCAGAGCCGCACACCATCGGTGCCAAGCCATGATGTCACTATAGCCTCATCGGCATACCTCCGTGGTGATGCCCTTGGAACTCAGTGACAATGACCCCCCACCTTATACTTGCAAATATAAGTGGAAAACACCTCTTTACATAGTATAACCAATATCAAATAACTTATCTCATGACCTCAATAAGTACACATATTGAAAACACCATACAATGGTGAATGAAATTTTACCACTCACCAGAAATTTTCTCAATTGAAGCAGCATTAACCAACTTCACCTGCAGAGCATCTTAACCTTCACCCAGATTATGATGAACAATTCCATGGCAAGGATAAATGGAATCAGGTTGAACAACTTCCCATTTCAACAAAGAACTGGTGATGCTAAATATGTAGAGTTAGCAATGGTTCAGGAATGTCGCTTTGGGTCCGGGTCCGGCTCGAACCCAAACCATGGCCATATTGGCGGTCGTGATTGTCAACCCACCAGAACCATCAATTCCGGTACGGTTCGATGCAAAGCTCCAAACCTGTATGAATTGGGCGGGTTGTCAGTGGGTCGCCCGGCTGGTCCATCGGTAGATTCATATAATGCACTTGCTTTCGCAGTTTGATAATAGTATCATACCAAAATCATGTATCCAGCAGCCAATGATCACATTTTGCATGTTTTGCATATTGCAATATCGATTATTTTGGAATCCGTGTTTTTTCTTTTCAATATTGGATTTTCACCTCTAAAGGCGGTCAATAGTTCTTATATGAGCTCATAGATCCAGGCAATGCCTTGACTACCCAATGCACAAGACCACAAATTGTTGACCCTCCAATGACGCTCATTTGCACAATGGGGCAACATATATGTCATGCTCTGTTTCGGTTGAAAAGGCTGCCATTCCTTCGTATATGAATCATTGCCACAAAGCAACACTTAGATTAGGCAATACGCAAGACCAAAATCATGGATGCTCCATTGACGCTCATTTTCAGGATGCGGCAGGGAGTGTGTCGCTATTGTTTTTGCTCCTAAAGGCAGCCAATACGTCATTTATGGATGTTTGCAACCAATCCCCAGCTAGGTTACACCAGATGCAAGACCAAAAATCATTGATGCTCTGTTAACACTCATGTTCAGGATGGGGTAGGGAGCATGTGGCTATTGTGATTGCCTCTAAAGGTGGCCACTATCTTGTTTATGGATTTGTGCAACCAATCGCCAGTTAGATTACCAAGATGAAACACCAAAAATTGTTGACGGTTCGTTGACCCTCATTTTCAGGATGGGGCAGGGAGCTTGTCGCTATTGTTTTTGCCACAGAAGGCAGCCAATACTTCTTTTATGGATGTTTTCAACCAATTGCCACTTAGGTTGTGCAGGATGGAAAGGCCAAAATCATTGATGCTCAGTTGACACTCATTTTCAGTATGGGGCAGTGACCACATCACCATCTCTTTTGCCTATAAAGGCTGCCAATATGTTGGTTATATATAACAGCAACCAAATCCCTTTTCAATTACTGTACTTACCAGACCAATAATTGTTAACCCTCCGTCAACGCTGATGATAATGTATCGTCCATTTGATATCTGCTGCAATCAATAATTGTGCTTATAATGATTTGAACATATTTGTTGCCTTTCTGCCTGATCAAGACTTGGCCCTTTGGCAAGGCTGAGCCCAGTAATATTCATGCACTGGTCGCTCTCATTCAGTAAAAATTTATACATCTTGCCAAAGTATGCATTTCGCCCACTATACTTCTGTTTATAAACCAATATTCAAATGCAACTGCCCAATAATCTCCCATAATATTTCTGTAAATCAAATTCTTGGTCAAACAACATAAAGAACCTTGTGAAAATACATGGACACATTCTGTCCTACTATTTCTTGTTCCCCTTATTCCTCCTTGTTTCCATTGTACTGACAATCATCAACGCCGTTCCCGCAATTTTCTTTGACCTCTGTGTTGACCGAATCAATCCGGGAACATTCTTGGCGGCACTCAAATCCCACAGCTCTGGACCTTCTGGATCATCGACACCATTTTGTAGGTCTATGTCCAATTCAGTATCGGCGTCCCAGTCATCTTCAGTGTCAGTTGGATTATCGAAGTCCCCATTCCGGTTAAGCCAATTCTCGGAGTCTGAAATGCTGTCAGGTGGGCTATCCTCATCACTTTCAACTGGATGTCGGTGGATTCTACTGATTCGGCGGACATTCAATACTTGAGTTCATCCTCCAGGGAAGTACTTTGCTGACAATGCTGGTGGCAAACGTGATCGTTCAAGCAATTTAAAAGCAGCCGCACCATCATGGCGAAAGTATGACCAGGACTGTTTGACGATCTCTTCAGTATCTGGAATGTGTCCTACGGCTGTCATTTGGTTGTTCTGAGGGTGAGACTCCTTGCGGGTAGCACGTTGGTTTTGGCTGCCCTGCCACTTTTCCAAAACATTGTGGACCTTGGCCATTCTGTGCAATTTCCGTTCCTCTGCCTCTCTTTTCATTTCCAAGTCATTTTCAGCATTCCTGGTATCCATTGCTAAGTCATCACCTGCCAATATCCCGTTATTGGCTTGAGTGAACTGCCTTACTAACTGTTTTTCGCAAAGGGCCTCTCCTGTAGTTTTTGAATGCATCCAGCTGATGACATCTCGGCCAATGGAATAACTGGCCTCCCTGCAGATGCCATGTGGTATGGGAGATAATATGTCGCGCGCTACACTGGAGAGATTGGCATACTGTAAGTGCATTTGCTTTTGCTGATGCCACCAGTCGGTGATATCCTGTATCCATAATGTACTGCTACTCTCCATAGCGTCAGAGAGGTAATCATTATGATTAGGATTAACTTGCCCCCATTTGTGTGGCAACTCAGGCAGTGAATTCAAATACAGCCGTGTGGCGGTGATTAAGGATGCTGCACAATGGCTTCGTCCAGGTGTCGTTTCGGCCATATTTTCAGGCATCAAGTATTCTTCATCATCGCTGGAGAAATCATATGGAGCATGAGATGTTTGACCCAATCTGGAAGCCATGATACGGGAGAACAGATTGCTGTGCCGGACGCTTTCAAGCTTAAGGAAAGACAAAAGTCAATGCCTGGCGCAGTATTCATTCTCCATATACTTCAGAAAGGCCTCCTGGTTGTGGGTAGTATAGGAGGTCTCGTCCTCATCATTATTATCCATTCCCTTGTCCCACTTCCTAAACAATTGCAACTCCTGGAAAGGATCAAGAATATGTGCTGAAATGAGAAGCAAACATGTGGTCAAAGTTACCTCAGCATAATATTTGGACAGCATTTGGTGCTCAAACTTCACTGCGAAGTATAAGTCTTCCTTCCATTGAGTCTTCTTCTTAGCCAAAGCTCGCATAATGCCATTCATATGATCAAACATGTCATTATAGACAGTGATGACGTGATGCAGAGGAAATAGTGATACCAACGGTTCTGGACCGTCACTCTGGGTCAGGGTCCATGTCGAACCTGAACAATTGCCAAATTGACTGTCCGGGATGTCAATAAACCCGAACTGTCAACTCAGGTACGGTTCGATGGTAAACTCCCAACCCATCTGATTTGGGCGGGTTGTCAGCAGGCTGCCTAGTGGGTCCATCCATAGATTCAATTAAGGATCTTGTTTGTGGTGTATATTAATAGAATCTTATGAAAATCGCATTTTCAACAACCAAGGATATGTTTTTGCGTGCTTTGCAGCTTGCAATATCAATTAATTTGGAATCGGTGTTTTACCATCAATGATTTGTATTTGTGTCTATAAGGGCGGTCAATAATTCCTTTCTGAACTCGAAGATCAGCGTGATGCCTTGATTACCAAATATGCAACAACTAAAACTTTTGATGCTCCATTGACACGCATTTTCAGAATGCGGCAGGGATCATGTCGCTGTTGTTTTTGCCAGTAAAGGCTGCCAATATTTGATGAATAGATGTCTGCAACCAATCAGGACATAAATTACCCAAGATACGAAGCTAACAATTGTTGACGCTCCGTTGATGCTCATTCTCAGGATGCGGCAGCGAGCATGTCGCTGTAGTTTTTCTCACTACAGGCAGCAAATATCTGATAAATGGATGTCTGCAACGAATCGGAACATAATCTATCCATGATGTGAAGCTAAAAGTTGTTGACCCTCCATTGATGCTCATTCTAAGAAATGGGCGGTGACCGTGTTGGTGTCATTTTTGCCTATAGAAGCTGCCAATACATCTGTTATGTATAACAGCAACCAGATCACTGTGTAACTACCGTAATTACAAAACCACAAATCTTTGACACTCCATTGACGCTCATTCCCAGAATTGGGTGGCAACCGTGTTGCTGTCTCTGTTGCCTATAAAAGATGGCAATAGATCGGTTATGCATAAGAGCGACCCAATCACTGTGTAACCACCATACTTACAAAACCACAAATCGTTGACGCTCCGTTGACGCTCATTCTCTGTATGAGGCGGTGACTGTGTTGCTGTCTCTTTTGCCTATAAAAGCAGGCAATAGATCGGTTATGCATAACAGCGACCAAATCACTGTATAATTACCATACTTACAAAACCACAAATCATTTACGCTCCGTTGACGCTCATTCTTGCAATGGGATGGTGACCATGTTGCTGTCTCTGTTGCCGATAAAAGCAGCCAATACGTCGGTTATGTATAACATTGACCAAATCACTCTGTAATTACCGTACTTACAAAACCACAAATTGTTGATGCTTCGTTGACCCTCATTGTGATGTATTATCCATTCAGCATCTGCTGCCATCGATAATAGTTTTCGTCATGTTTTGAACTTCTTGGTAGTCTTTCTCACAGATTGAGACTGGGCTCTGTGGCAAAGCCAAGCGCAGTAACATTCTTGCACTGTTCGCTCTCACATGACTAAAATTCATGTATCTTGTCAAAAGGTTCATTGTGCCTGCTATACATCTGGTTTTCAACTGGTATTCACATGCTACTGCTCACCATTGGCCCATTATATATCTCTAACTAAAACTCTCAGTCAAGATACATAAAGAAGCTGGTGAAACATTGACGCATTCTGTCCTACTTTTTCTTCACTCCCTTATTCCTCTTCGTTTCAATTGCATTCACCGTCATCAACACCTTTTCACCCTGTCTCTGTGACTTCTGTGTAGGGCGAATCAATCCGGGAACATTTGGCGCAGCGCTCACATCCCGCTGCTCTGGGCATTCCGGATCCTCAATGCTATTGTCTTGCTCTATATCAGATTCAGCGTCCGCTGCGCAATTGTCGTCCCTGTCATTTGGATTATCTAAGTCCCCATTCCAGTGACACCAATCTTCAGAGTCCGAAATGCTTTCAGGTGCACTATCCTCATCACTTTCGATTGGATGATGTTTGATTCTTCGGATTTAGCAGACATTCAATACTTGAGTTCGACCTCCAGGGAGGTCCTTTGCAGACAAAGGTGGTGGCAAAGCAGATTGTTCTGACAATTTGAATGCAGCAGTACCATCATGTTGAAAGAGTGACCACGATACTCTGACAATCTCATCTGTGTCCGAAATGCATCGCACGGCAGTCCGCTGTATGTTTTGAGTGTGAGATTCCTTCTGGGTAGCATGTAGGTTTTCGCTGCCCTGCGACATCTCCAAAAAGTTGTGAACCTTGGCCATTGTGTGAAATTTTCTTGCTTCCGCTTCTTTCTTCATTTCCAACTCGTTTTCTGTGTTCGTTGTATCCAATTCGGGGACAGTACCTGCCAAAATCCCATTATAGGCTCGAGCAAACTGCCCTACAACCACTTTTCTGCAACGGGTCTCGCCTGTGGTTTTTGACTGCCTCCAGCAGATAACATCTTGGCCGAGGGAAAAACTGGCCTCCACTCCGACACCATGTGGTATGATAGAGAAGATGTCGCGCACCACATTGGAACGATCGGCTGACTTTGAGTGCGTTTCCTCCTGTTGACACCACCAGTCGGCTAGGTCCGGTAACCAAAATGTACTGCTAATTTCCATTGGGTTGGGGTGGTAATCATTGAGATTTGGATTAATTTGCCCCGATTTCTTTGGTGCCTCAGGCGGCGAATTTGAATAGAGCCTGGTGGCGGTCAATAGACGTGCTACGTGATCTCTTCATCTGGGTGTCGTCTCAGCTGCACTGTTAGGCGTAAGTATTCTTCATCATCGCTTGACAAATCATCTGGATCAAAGGATGATTGACAGGATCCTGAAGCCGTTGCAGTGGGGATGAGGGTGCTGTTCGGTAATCTTTCCTGCTTATTGACTGGCACACGTTGATCTTTGGCACAGTATTCATTCTCAATATACTTCTGAAAGGCCTCTTGGTATTGGGTAGTATAGAATATCTCGTCCTCAGGATTAATATCCATTCCCTTGTCTCACTTTCTGCACGATCGCAAATTCCGAATAGGATTGAGGATATGTGCAGAAATGAGCAACATACCTGTCATTCGTGTCACTTCAGCGTAGTATTTGGACAGCTTCTGTCGAGCTACCTTCACAGCAAAGAACAAGTCTTCCTTCCAAGGAGTCTTCTACTTGGCCTAAGCTCGCATCATGCCATCCATGTGATTGAACATGTCATTGTACACTGTGATACCGTGATGCAATGTGACTGTATGCCTCTTTGACATCCTCAGGATCGAATATCGAAATGCCCTCAACACATCCATGACATACTTCACACTGGTCCACTCATCTTGAGTTGTGAAAAGTGGCCGGTAATCAAGGAATTTTGGATTTTGGAGCCACTCATGTGTGAATTCCCGTAATCAGTAGGGGCGCTCGAGCAACTCCAGTGTTGAGTTCGACCCTGTCTTCACATCCATAATCGTCAGTACCGTGATGCAAAAATTGGCCTTTTGACAGTCAATAAACTCGTTTCGACGACCAGGTGTCAGCGTACTCAATACAGCAAGCATTCTCTGCTATATGAAGGTGAATTTCAGGACTTCCAAAATATCATGAAATACACACTTTCTCAATTATCTTGGCTAAACCTGGTTTCATGGCCGACACCTTATTGATTCTAGCGTTGCCCTCTTTTCGAAGTCTTTGACTCTTCCCAATGTCTATGCTCTCATTCTCTCCAAATTGCTGATCGTGCTGATGGGCTTCCCAAGACTTGGTGCGGCCTTTTACACCTCGACTGCTCATGAATGCACCCAAAGCCGGCTGTATGACCTGCGCCATGCATGGTATGTGGTTCCTCAAAGCAGGCCACTGGATTGCAGAGGCCTGGAGTGTTGATTGCAACTCGCATGTCATCGAGTAATGTGAGGAAGCATTATCAGTCATAATCCCAAGCAAACGGCTGTCGGTAAGCTCAAAACGTTCAAGCACGTCCTTCAAATGTACGGATAGCCTTGTTCCAGTATGTTGGCCCTGCACATATCATTCTTAAGTAGCTTTCGAAAGGGGAAATGAACAGGCGATCAACCTCATCGAAAGTAAGTTGAACTTCATGCAATGCCCAGTTGCTATCCATATAGTAAGCAATGACCCACGTTATGGCGAGTTTGTTCAGAGATGTCCATCTGTCCAAAGCAAAACTGACTTCATTACGTGATGGCAATTGCTTCATAATTGGATCCACAGTCAGTGCATATTCCCTCCGCCAAATGTAGCTAAGAGTCGTAGTGGACGGCAGCACTAGGTCATCGCGTAATGCCTTATATGACCGTCGTAACTCTAGATTACATATAGCGTTCCTTGGAATATGAGCGGAAACACATCCTAACATGAGGTAGCGATTCCACGTGTCTGGGTAAAATTTGGAGGGTTCAGAGTCCTTAGCTGCCAGTTCAGAATGTTTTGTCTGTCATTTCGGTCAATATGGATCATCCTGGATGTGAAATATGATCTTTCTCTGCGAACATACTATTTTGATTCCTCGACTTCCTTGCCTCTTCAGGATGGCCAAAGTGGTTTCATCAACTGTCTAACTAGTCAATTCTGTAACCTCTGACTCTGTTAATTCGTTTAACTTTGCGATGTGAGCTTTTGCCAGTAGTTGTTTCCCCATTGAGCTGGTCCCATGTTCTGATGGATGGCGAAGAACATGATGACAAACGATACATATGATGCCAGGGCTGCCAGTCTCCTCAATTCCGCAGTGTAAGTACAATCGCAAAGAAGGCGCATGTCTAGAAATATTCTAAGCAATAGGCTGCTTCGAGCCTACATTCATTGAAGCCCACCAACCATTGAAAACGAGTTGTAAAGTAAGGTTGCTCAAATCACGAATACAGACAGGTTAATTTTTGGAAGAGATCATAACCTCGAGCAATGAGGTGTTGAAAGATTTTGAATCTGCCACGGCCGTAGGAATAAGAAATCTGGGTAATACGGCTCGAAAAACTGGCGAAGATAACGATACAGTAAAGCAGACTGCGGGTTCTTGAACATTGACTCTCCAGCTACCAACATAAGGATCAGATCTGTGAGACATTGGATACATTATTGTGAAGTAGTATACAAGGACATAATAAAAAGACTGACCGCGTAAGACTCAATTCTGTAACAATGCAATCCAGTTCATGGTGGTGAAGCTTACTGAGCCCCCACAGAAATTGTTGACGCTCGGTGGGCGCTCAATTGTAGCAGGCGGACTCAATATCTTCAGTAGTATTTTTGTTCGTAAGGGTAGCCGAAAAGATGATCATTGGTTAGCACCTTTCCGTAGCCCTTAGATTGTCCATGATGCAAAATCGAAAATTGTCAACGCTCCATTGACGCTCATTTTTAGGAGTTGGTAATGATATCGTCACTAGTATTTTTGCCCATAAAGGCTGGCGATACATTGATTATGGGATAATGTCAATGCACAGCGCTCTGAGTGTCCATGATGCAAGACTAACAATCGTTGACGCTCCGTTGAGGCTCATTTTTGGCAGGTGGTAGCTTTATTGCCATTGCCATTGTTTCCCATAAAGGCGGCCAAAACTTCAATTATAGCTCAAAATCATCCCACAGCTGTTTGATTATCCAAGATGCAAGAACAAAAATTGTTAACGCTCCATTGACAGTCATTTTTAACAGATAGTAGCGATGTCAACACTAGCATTTTTGGCCTTAAAGGAGGCCAATACTTTGATTATGTGTTACAGCGACCATGTCTTCTGTTTGAGTATCAGACTCACAAGACCAAAAATCTTTGACACATCATTGATGCTCATTTCCAGGATTGGTCAATGAGCGTGTCGCTATACTGTTTGCCTATAAAAACCGCCAATACGATCACTTTGGAAGGATGTGACTATGCAGCTGTTTGTTTGCTGAAAATGTAAGACTAAAAATCGTTGACGCTCTGTTGAGGCTCAACCTAATAACATACTGACAGTCAGTGGGTGCCCAAAGATTGTATGTAAAAATGCATATAGTCGTCATTGGCAGCCAATAAATCATTTCTATGTAGAAACATTTGCATCCAAATGCTTCCAAGCATCTCAATTTCTGATCCACCACTAGACACATTATCTGAGTAATAAATGACGTTGGCCTATCACATTGCAGCGCTTTCGGCTGGCACCTCACCGCATATCAATCTGTACAGTAGTTTTCGATATACTTAGCCCGACTTCCTCACCTTTCCCCTTCCAACTCATTGTCCGCGATTTCCATGACCTACCATAAGCAATGTTCAACATCTCGACTATGTGCACCAGGTCTGGGCAGCAAGTTATACAGTTGGATCCATGATCGTATGCCGCATGAGAGTCATCATTCATTAAGCGTCGTATTGCGCGTTGACCGCTGCATCTATGACCCGTATGACATCACTGACTTATATTTTGTTAGTGAAATTCGTCTGCAATTTAGTTTTAATTGTCTCACTTAATCGTGACGGGCAGGACGATATCACGTTCACTGGTCGTCAGTCAACGAGATTCGATGTCTGGTTCATTGGCATGGCCTATCCGACCCTTGCACATGCATGGACAAATTATCATCTCTCACAATTTGGTCACTGAAATCAAGTAACAGCTGACACGTAGCAAAATATGTACAGGTATTGCATTTCAAATTGATACATCGTCACAAATGACAATTTGCCTATTCATTCCTCCGGCGACTCAGGAGCCGTCACCACGTCCTGGGCGGAAACCGATTTCAATATGGGAATTAGCTTGGGACGGAATATGCAGGGGTTTAAGTTTACCGGTTCAACATGCTTGGATTGCTGAATTTGAGACCAATCAGGCAATGGGGTGGGAGGGAGGGACGGAATGCATTCGTTTGTCTGCAGTTTCTGCCAACCTAGCCTCATATGACTACTCCCTGGTGGAGAAGTCACTTGCGGCATTTGCAATTTTCCAGGGACACTGTCAAGAGTCTCCAGAGGCTCACTCAATGTCCTCGCCACATATGACCCTGCATCATCTGCCGTGTGAGGTTGAATGACAGCCGGAACCTCCAATTCAGTCGTCCCGCACATCTTAACCCTCTGACGGAAGTAGTCGGCCGCGTCTCCCCTGCCTGGTTAGGTGGATTCGTCTAGCTTCATCTGCTTCTGCAGGATAAGTTCCATGCGATACTGTACCGGTTTGGGGATTGTGCCCATCACCCAGCCGGGTTCGTCATCTTCGCTAAGCTTGCCTCCCGCAGGATCTGCTTCATCATCATCCTCGTCATCCCCATCCTCCCAATGGTCACAACATGCAAGATCACTCAGACTATCTCCGATGGCGTTCATCATTTGCTTAAAAGTTGTTTCAGGCTTACTGGCTGTCAATCCCGCGTTTTCAGCATTTCTCATATCATCCTGCTTCTGTTCAATTGCTGTCTCTGCGTCTTCAACTTGCTTTCTGGCCACAGCGGTTTCTCTGTCCACATAACCCTCGATCCATATCTCTTTTGCTCTGTTACTTAAGAAGTGCATTTCACGTGGATTCCCCACCGCAAGCTTCTTTTTGGATCACGAGCTACGCAGCGCTCCAAGAGCTCAGACCCATTCTGCTTGCAAGCTGCATTTGCCCTGATTCGCTTGATGACTTCGTCGTGTGGAACACTTTGTCAATTAGCCGTATTTGCCTGCCTGTAGTGGCGAAAGATTCATTTTTGGAACATTGACCATTGTATTTTGTGTTGACTTTGTTGATTGGCAAGATGTTGGACGTTGCAAGATATGGATCACATGGAGGCAAGCTGCATCTTGTATGTGGAGGTTGGTACTCTCAATCGACTTGAACAAAGCAAAATCTGCATTTTGACCCTCACAACATTGGGAATAGCAGTGCTAACTGTAGATCATGACCTGATATCTAGTGTCTGTATCATGTAAGATCCCAGGGATTTCTTGAGAGAAACATCGGCAGACTTTCTTTCCGAAGAAGAATGTGGCGTTTTTATCTCACAAACACAAGATTTCGACTGTCTTTCACCGTGATATATCCCTGTAAACAAATACCCAATATCGGACTAACTTCGTCCAAATCGCAGGATGGTTGGCAACCCATGCAACCGGCAGCTATGGGCAACAGGATTCGACTTGTGTAGAACGAGCAACTTGGCTGCTGCGCATGCCAATTTGACTTGAAGCTAGCTATATATTCCTCAGGACTTCCCACTTCGTTTTGTCATCATCATCTCTTCACTTCCACTGCAGCAAATCATGGGTCCACCAACACCTCAGCAAGTTGAGCATGGAACAGAATCGAACACCACGATGGGCGCTTCTTCCTATACACCACCTGCTGAGACCTAACTACAACGCAGACACCACTTAGCTCACCGTGACGCTGTAAATGCAGCCACCGAAAACATGACCCTGGACGCACAGTTAAAAATTGTCTGTACAACTGGAAACAGCAAGAACAAGAAGCAGCACGCCATCGGATGTGAGTATAGTCGACTTGAGGTAGACCACCGTCAACTGATGATATAACGAGCAGCTGGTGTACGTAGAGTGCTGCGTGACCAATTTCCAGCCACCCTTATTGGGAAACCTCCATGATTGACCAAGGCATTTGTCCGCACAGTATGCGAAATAGAACATCATGATGTTGTCAGCTCTGGGATTTTCGCAGAGGAATTTAGTGATAAGAATCCCCGAGAGTGGACCAACCAGGCTTTAACCACATTGGAGGATGCGACGGAAGCGTATATGGTTGAGGTAATGGCCGAATCTAATATGTAGATGCAGCAACTAATTTCCTTGTAGGTTTTCAACATGACTGCAACTATGGCAAGCCATGGAGGTCGGATACAGCTAGAACAGTCTGACATGCGCCTGGCTTTGAATATGGCCACAATGGCCAAAGGGGAGTTTTTGCGCGCCGCGATGGAGGAAACGCATTTCCTATTTAATAAACCTCGGGCGGGTGTCCGAGAAGACAAGAAGCGCGGAGTTGAGTTGCCTGGGCATGAAATTGTGAAGGCTGCGATCAAAAGACACCTGGCTATGCTTTGGGAAAATCAGATGGACGGCTGCCTTCCTTGCCAAAATGACAAAGCACAGAATCACCAGACACGCTGGAGACTAGTGTTAGCAACGGGTCGGGGTAACCCGCCAGCGGTCCGGTTATTGGCCGGCGGTTCGGTTCAGTTCAGTGCCAAACCCGGCCAAAATCCCGACCCGCTGTGTCTTGGTGGGTTTGTTACCCGGACCGGACATAGAACCGTCGGTTTTTGGCCAGGTTGGAACCGGACTGTGGTTCCAAATATACGGTTCCCACACCTTTGGCTCCAATAAAGTATTTGAGTTCTGATCGTATCGTGATATGGTCAATACGTAAATTGTGCAGTTTTATGCGCTCTTTCACCTCCCACCTTCAGAATTGTGATCCGACCAATATTCATAGAATCGCTGCGAAATGACGCCAAATTTAACGCGAATTTCGCGGGTTTTCGATTGCGACTCAGCCAATATTGGTCCGATCGCAAATCTGAAAGCGGGAGGTGAAAGAGCGCATAAAATTGCACAATTTACGTATTGATCGTGTCATGATACGATCAGAACTCAGATAGTTAATTGGAGCCAAACTTGTGGTGTTGAAATGCCTGGTTTTGGAGGTAAAACCGGCCCATTGGCAATGGTCCGGGTTTTCGTGTGGTGGAACCCATTGCAACAGTTCGGTTCGGGGTCGGAACCGGACCCGGAACCGACCTGGGAATATGGAACCGTTGCTAACACTACTGGAGACGTAAAGGCACAGGTGCACCTCTCCCAGAGCCACACAGACAGCCGACACCAGAACCGGCGCCACAGTCACCCGAAACACCAATTGATCGACCTGGTAACAATGAGGCAGCTCATGTATCCGAAATCGAATGTGTGCCACCTGGATATGTGTATATACATACACCTATTCCCAGTGCTCAATTTTTCAATCATGATGCATATGCCAAGGATCGCAAGGGTGATAATGATGTCGATCCAGATTTGCTGACTGATGAAGGAACATCCACTGGTTAGTAGACTATCAGCTGCATGGTGATTAGTGTTAGCAACAGGTCCGGGTAACCCGCCAGCGGTCTGGGTATGGACCGCAAAAATGGGGCGGTTCCGTTACAGACCCGTCCAATAACCCGACCCGCTGACTCTTGGCGGGCCAAACAAGGACCCGTTCCCGTCAACCCACGGGTTTCGCCCAGTTTGGCTAGACCTGTCGGTTCCAATCTCCGGTTCTGCGTTTCGGGTTTCACATTTATGGTCGCATTCAGATATGCTACTGTTAATCGTAAAATATTGACATTGGTACGTCATGGTTCATTTTCGACATATTAGCCACGTTGATGTTTAAAACAAGCATACTCACACGTCCAACCACATCCTGAAAATGACCGTCAACAGAGTGTCAAAAGAGCGTCAACAATATTTGGTCGTGCAATCTGTTTTGCCTATAAAGGCAGCCTATAAGTCCTCTATGACTGACTATAACCTATCGGAGGTGTGATTTCCCAGGATGCATGACCAAAAATTGTTGACGCTCCTTTGACACTCATTTCCATGATGGGGCAGGGAGGGTATTGCAATCTGTTTTGCCTATAAAGGCAGCCAATAATTCCTTTGTGACTGACTACAACCTATCGGAGGTGTGATTTCCCAGAACGCATGACCAAAAATTGTTGACACTCCGTTGATGCTCATTTTCATGATGGGGCAGGGAGGGTATTGGAATCTGTTTTGCCTATAAAGGCAGCCAATAATTCCTTTATGACTGATTACAACCTATCGGAGGTGTGATTTCCCAGGAGGCATGACCAAAAATTGTTGACACTCCGTTGACGCTCATTTTGCCATGGCTGTATCCGCAATATGCAATGATTTAGTTTGGCACAGTCCATCATTCACATTGTTTTGGTTGCCTTTCTGGCATTTTTGTTTACTTTCTTCTTGATCACTATGTTGTTCTTTAATAATACATCGATATATTTAATAATAATCACCAAAATCCCGTGTCTTTCACGAAATGCTCGTCATTAGTTGCAGGATTGCTCAATCCGCTGCTGTTGTCTTCGAAATGTTTGTTAGCTGCATTACCACACCACAGCAAGTGTACTAACCTTCATCAGTCAGCATATCTGGATCAAAATCAGTATCGTGCTCGGTATCCTCATCATCAACACATTCCGTACAGGGAAGACCTGCATTCGAATATGTATATCCGGCAGGCAAATTGACAATTTGAGAAGGTTGAACTCTGGAAGTGTTACCGGTTGGGGCGGGTGGCGTACCGGGCAGTGGTGGAGTCGGCTCTGGAGTCCGCTCTCTGCATTGGTCGGTTGGAGGTGCACCTGTTCCTTTGCGTCTGTAGCGTGTCTGTGGATTCTTTGCAGTGCAATTTTGGCAAGGAAGGCAGCCGGACGTTTGGTTTTGACGAAGCATTGCCGGGTGTCATTGTATCGCAGCCTTCACCATTTTGTGCCCAGGAAACTCAACACCCCGCTTCTTCTCATCTCAGACCTCGGCGCGTGGTTTCTTAATGCGGTATTTCGTTTCCTCGATTGCAGCGCGTGAAAAACCTTCTTTGGCCATTTTGGCCATATTCAACACCAGGCGCATGTCGGACTGTTCCAGCTGTACCTGACCTCCTTGCCTTGCCATAGTTGCAGACATGTTGAAAACCTACAAGACATTAGTTGCTGCTTGTAACAATGAAATTCGGCCGTTACCTCTACCATATATGCGTCCGTGGCCTCCACTGAAGTGATCAATGCCTGCTTCGTGCACCCACGGGGATGCTTATCAGGAAATTCATCTGCGAAAATCCCAGAGTTGTCAACATCATGATGTTCGATTTCGCGGACTGTGCGGACAAATGCATTTGTCGACCATGGAGGTTTCCCGTTACGGCTGGCAATAAATTTGTTACGTAGCTCTCTACGGACACCTGTTGTTCATTATACAGTTAATTGACTGCCCTTTGCCTCGATATGGATATACTCACATCCCACTGCATGCTGCTTCATATTTTTCCTTCTTCCAGTCTTGCGGATGATTTTTAAATGTGTATCCTGGGTCATATATTTGGTGGCTGTATAGGTACCGTCGCGGTGAACTATTTTGTGTCTGCCCTCTTGAGGTGTGCCAAGAATGTCCGTATTTGTTGTAGCGCCCACCAATCGGCCAGTATTCGATCTACTGTCACCTGGCGGGGGTGGTTGTGTATCCATGATCTCCTGGTGAGGAATAGGAGAGGAAGATGATAACGAGAGGAAGTGGGAAGCCCTGAGGACTATATAGTTAGCTTCTTGTCAGAATGGAATAAGTAGCAGCCAACATGATCGTTATACTCAAGATGAATCCTGCTGAGTATGGCTGCAAGTTGCAGGGGTTTCCCACCACCCTGCAATTTGTAAAAAGTCGGTCTGATGTTGTTTGTTTGTTCACAGAGATAGACTGTGGTGTACGACAGCCGGAATCGCCCAATCGCTATATATTGATACGATGTTGTTCGAAGGAAAGGACGTCTGCTGATGTTTGTCTCAAATGATCCCCAGGATATTGCATGAAAATGACACTAACAATCATGTCATGTTGTACAGTTAGCGTCACTATTCCTGAGTTATTGACAGTCAGGAGGGAGATTATGGTTTATTCAAGATGAGTAAACGTACCAACCTTGACATAGAAGATGCAGCTTGCCTCCATATTGTCCATGACTTGCAACATCCAACGTCTCGCCCAACAACAAATTCCACGCAAACTACCATGGGCAATGCTCCAAAAAACAACTTTTCGCCACTTTCGGCTGGAAGATACGGCAAATCGACAAAGCGGTCAACCCAACGACGTCATCATGCGAATGAAGGCAAGAGCGGCTTGGAAGCAGAGAGAGTCCGAGCAATTGGGGCATTGCACAGCTTGAGATCCAAAAAGAAGCTTGCGGCGGAGAAACAACGGGAAATGCACTTCTTAAGCAATGAAGAGAAAGACAAATGGATTGACGATTATGTTAAGAGAGACCGCTGTGGCAAGAAAGCGAGTTGAAGATGCAGAGGCAGCGGTTCAGCAATAGCAGGACGATATGAAGCATGCTGAAATCGCGGGATTGACGTACTGAGAGCCCGAAAAGACCTTTGAGGTGATGCTGGTTGCCATCAGCGACAGTCTGAGTAATCGTGCAAGTTCCAATGATGGGGAGGATGGGGAAGATGAGGATGATGAAGAGACTGAGCAGGGCAAGCTGAGCGAAGATGACGAACCCAGCTGGGTGATGGGCACAATCACCAAAACGGTACAGCAGCGCATGGAGAAGTTTTGGCAGAAGCAGATGAAGCTTGACGAATTGACACAACCGGAATGGGAGGATGGAGCCAACTACTTCCGTGAACGAGATAAGAAGTGGGGCACATTCGAATTGAGAGTTCCGGCAGTCGTTCGGCAGCAAACTAATGATGAATCTCCGGCACCTCCACCGACAACATTTGGGGAGCTTATGGAGAGTGTTGTCATTGTCCCCGGAATATCGCAAAGGCCGCAAGGGACATCTTGACCAGGATGTAGTCATATCAGCTTAGGTTCAGTGAAGCTGCAGTCAAAATCGGGCATACCTAGCGGTGAACCAGCTGCGGAGCCCGATTCGTCAACGTTGCAGAAAGCGAAGCCAGTTGAACCAGTAAGCTCTGTTGAACCAGTAAGCTTTCACCCCTGCATATAGCCTCCAGCTAATTACCATGTAGATATCGGATTCCAACGAAGAGATGGTGACGGCACCTGCGTCTGCGGAAGAATAGATATGCAATCTGTAATTCTTCATATCCGATTGCGGTGAAAAGCAAGTGGTTTACCAATTTCGCTACGTGTCAGCTTTTTCTTGATTTCAGTGACAAAATTGTGAGACATGATAATTTGTCTGTGCATGTGCAAGGGTCGAACGCACCATGTGAAAGTTCTAGAATCGAAATCGCACTGTAAGACGGCCAAAACATGCAGTTTCTTTCTGCAACTGATGGTTAAGTGACAATGCAAAAGCAATATTAGTGACGAAATGTGCTAACAAAATTTAAGTGAGTGATGTCATACGTCACATAGAATGAGCGGTCACTGCGCATGACGAATCGATCTGAACGACAACCGTCATGCTAAATTCATCCATGTATCCAACTGCATAACTCTCCGCACAGACCTGGTGCCCATGGTTGAGATATTTGAAATTGCTTGTGGTACGTCATGGAAATATAGGAGAAGGAGCTGGATAAGGAATGGTTAAGAAGTCGAGCAATATTTACCAAAAACTAGTGAAATGAACCACATGCCGTCAATTGCCGGCCGAAAGCGCAGGAATGTGATAGGGCCATGTCATTTCTCACTCAGATAGCGTAGAATGCAGTTGATCACAAATTGAGAGGTAACAAAACTGCTGGATGCAAACGATAATACATACAAACACAATAATGGAGGTCAATAATGAGTATAGGATTCGTTGCATACATTTATTGAGTGTACAAAGGCTGTTTCGATGGGATTAATGTGAGCATCAACAGAGTGTTAATGATTTTGAGTCCTACACATTCAGCGAACAATGGGCTGCATTGTCACATCCTTCCAAAGCGGATGTAGAGGTTGGCGTTATTGCGAAAAAGGTGAATGACACGCACGTTGCCACATCTTAAAAATGAGCGTCAACGGAGCATCAACGATTCTTGGCATTGCATCATGAACATCCAGTAGGCTGCGCAGTTACAGTATGTCATAATCGAAATATCGGCCGCCTTTCTATGGAACAATGGTGGTGGCAGTATTTCTACTAGGTTTTAAAAATGAGCGTCAACAGAGCGTCAACGACTTTTGGTCTTCCATCTTGGAAAATGCATCAGCTGTGCGGCGACATTACCCCATAATCGCGTTATCAACCGTCTTTCTAGGCAAAACCTCTTGCAACAACATCGCTACTATGTCCTAAAAATGAGCGTCAATGGAGCGTTAATGACTTTTGGCCATGTGTCATGTAATATCCTAGGGCCATGCAGCTACATTGAGCCATAGTCAGATTATCGGCTGCCTTGCTAGGAAAAAACGGTTACTACGACATTGCAACTATGTCCTAAAAATGAACGTCAACAGAGCATCGACGACTTTTGGCCATGCATCAAGGAATATCCGAGGGCAGTGCGGCGACATTAACACATAATCAAATTATCGGCCGTCTTTCTAGGCAAAAATGCTTTCGACATCATCGTCACTGTGCCCTACTAATGAGCATCGACGGAGCGTCAACGACTTTTGGCCATGCATCTTGGAAAATCTGAGGACAGTACGGCGACATTAACACATAATCGAACTATCGGCCGTCTTTCTAGTCAAAAATGCTTTCGACGACATCGTCACTATGCCATAAACATGAGCGTCAACGGAGTGTCAACCACTTTTGGCCATGCATCCTGGAAAATCCGAGGGCAGTGTGGCGACATTGACACATAATCAAACTATCGGCTGTCTGTCTAGGCAAAAATGCTTTCGACAACATCGTCACTATGCCCTAAAAATGAAGCTCAATGGAGAGTCAACAATTTTAGGCCCTTAATCTTGGATAATCAATGGGCTTTGCGACCACAATGATCTACCATCGTGCTATTAGCCGTTATTCTAGGCAAATATGCTTACGACAAGATCGTAACAATGTCCCGAAATGAGCGTCAACGGAGCATCAACGATCTGTGCGCTGGCATCTTAGATAATCTAACCAGAATGGAACGCAGAAAAACTACAATGATTCTATCGACAGCCTTTATTGGCAAAAATGCAAGTGACGATATCGCGTCCGCCTCCTACATTTCAGCGCCCACGTTGCGTCAAGTCTCCGAACACTACACAGCGATAAACTGCATTATGCCGTTCCTAACTGGAGCTTTACGCGGTCAGTCGTTGCAATCTGTCCTTGTATTCAACTTCACAAATATGCATGCGATGTCTTACTGATCTGATTATTGTCCTTGTAGCTGTAGAGTCAATACTGAGGAACCCGCAGTCGGCTTTACTGTATCGTTATTTTCCGCCGTCTCACAAGTCGGAATACTCAGCATCCAAATTTCTACCGCCATGTCCGATACAAAATCTTTGAACACCTCATTGCTCGAGGTTGTGATCTCTTCCAAAAATGAACCTGTCTATATTCGCGATTTGAGCGACCTTACATTGCAAATCATCTTCGATGCTTGGTGGGCTTCAATGACTGAAGGGTCGAAGTGGCCTATTGCTTGGAACAATTCTAGACATGCGCTGCTGTGGCGATTCTATTTACACTGCGGAATTGAGGAGACCGGCAGCCCTGGCATCATCTGTCTCGTTTGTCATCAAGTTCTTCCCCATCCATCAGAACATGGGACCAGCTCAATGGGGAAACACTTGCTGGCAAAAGCTCACATCGCTAAGTTAAACGAATTAACAGAGTCAGAGGGTACTGAATTGACCTGTTCGACTGTGGATGAAACAGCTTTGGCCATCCTGAAGAGGCAAGGAAGTCGAGGAATCACAATAGTAAGTGTGCAGAGGAAAATCGGATTTGATACTCGGTTAAATTCATATTGATCGAAATGACAGACAACATGTTCCAGATTGGCAGCTAAGGACTTTGAAACTTCTGAATTTCACCAAGACACATGGAATTGCTACCTCATGTTAGGATGTGTTTCGGCACACATTCCATGGAACGCTATATCAAATCTTGAGCCACGACGGTCATATAAGGCATTATGCAACAACCGAGTCCTACCGTCGGCTACGACCCTTAGTAACATTTGCCGGAGGGAATATGCACTGACTGTGGATGCAATTAACAAGCAATTGCCGTTACGAAATAAAGTTAGTTCAGCTTTGGACGGATGGACTTCAATGAGACAAACTAGCCATAACATCGGTCATTGCTTACTATATTGATCGAAATTGGGCATTGCGTGAAGTTCAAATCCCTTTCGATGAGGTTTATCGCCTGTTCTGTTCCCGTTTCGAAAGCTAATCAAGGAAGATAGGTCAAGGGCCAACATACTGGAGCAAGGCTAGTTGTACATTTCAAGGATGTGCTGGATCGTTTTGAGCTTACCGACGGCCGTTTACTCAGTATTACAACGGATAATGCTTCCTCAAACTACTCGATTACACACAAGCTGCAATCAACACTTGAGGCCTCTGGAATCGAGTGGCCGGCCTTCGAGAAGCACATACAATGCATGGCGCACGTCATACAGCTGGCTTTGGGTGCATTCATGAGCAGTTGAGGTGTGCAAGGCCGCACCAAGTCTTGGGAAGCCCATGAGCGCGATCAGCAATTTGGAGAGAATGCAAGCATGGACATTGGGAAGAGTCAGAGACTTCAAAAAGAGGGCAATGCTAGAATCAACAAAGTGTTGGCCATGAAACCAGGTTTAGTGAAGATAATTGTAAAAGTATGTATTTCATGATATTTTGAGTGTCCTGAAGCTGACCTTCATATAGCAGAGGATGTTTGCTGTAGTAATTACGCTAACACCTGGTCGCCGAAACGAGTTCATTGACTTTCACAAAGCTAAAGTCCGCATTGCAGTACTTCCGATTATCGATGTGAGGACTCGTTGGAACTCTACATTGGAGTTGCTCGAGCGCGCCTACCGATTACGGGAATTCACATGCAATTGCCTTCACAATCCTAAATACAGTGAATACCGGCCACTATTCACAACTCAGGGTGAGTGGACGATTGTCAAGTATGTCATGGAAGTATTGAGGCCATTTCGATATTGGACCATTTGGATGTCGAAGAGGCATACAGTCACATTGCATCACGTCATCACAGTGTACAATGACATGTTCGATCACATGGATGGTGTAATGCGAGCTTTGGCTACAAAGAGGACTCAGTGGATAGAAGACTTGTTCTTCGCGGTGAAGTTAGCTCGACAGAAGCTTTCCAAATACTTCGCTGAAGTGACTCCAACGACTGACATGCTTCTTATTTCCGCATACATCCTCGATTCTTTCCGGAAGTTGCGATTGTTTTGAAAGTGGGACAAGGGAATGGATATTAATCCTGAGGACGAGACATCCTACACTACACAATACCAAGATGCCTTTCTAAAGTATGTGGAGAATGAATACTATGCCAAACATCGACGTGTGCCTGTCAATGAACTCGAAACCGTAGCGAGCAACAATCTCCTCCCCTCTGCAATGGCATCAGGGTCCTATCAATCATCCATTGATCCATATGATATGTCCAGCGATGATGAGGAATACTTAACGCCCAACAATGTGGCTGAGACGACACCCGGACGAAGCGATCACGCAGCCCGCTTATTGACCACCGCCAGGCTCTATTTGAATTCGCTGCCTGAAGCACCAAAGAACTGGGGACAAATTAAGCCAAATCTCAATGATTACCACTCCGACCCAATGGAGATTAGTAGTACATTTTGGATACCAGACATAACCGATTGGTGGCACCAACAGGAAGAAATGCACTCACAGTACACCGATCTCTCGAATGTGGCGCGCAATATATTCTCTATCATACCACATGGTGTTGGAGTGGAAGCCAGTTTTTCCCTTGGCCGAGATGTTATTGGATGGAGGCAGTCAAATACCACTGGCAAGACCATTCGCGAAAAAAGTCATTGTAACGCAGTTTGCTCGAGCCAATAACGGGATTTTGGCAGGCACTGACCCAGAATTGGATACCATGAACATAGAAAACGACTCAGAAATGAAGAAAGCGGTGGAGGAAAAGAAATTGCACAGAATGGCCAAGGCTCACGACGTTTTGGAAATGTGGCAGGGCAGCCAAAACCTACTTGCTACCCAGAAGGAATCGCGCGCTCAAAACAAGCAGATGACCGCCATAGGATACATTTCGGACACGGAAGAGATCGTCAAAGCATCCTGGTCACTCTTTCAACATGATGGTGCGGCTGCATTTAAATTGTCAGAAATATCACCTTTGCCACTGCCTTTGTCTGGAAAGGACCTCCCTGGAGGACTAACTCAAATCTTCACATGTCCACCGAATCTGAAAAATCAACCATCATCCATTCGAAAGCGACAAGGATAACGCACCTGAAATCATTCAGGACATCGATGATTGGCTAAACTGGAATGGCGACTTGGATAATCCAATTAACAGCGATGAGGATTACACAGCGGACGATGAATCCGATATAGAGCAAAACAATGGCATTGAGGATCCGGAATGCCCAGAGCAGCAGGATGTGAGCGCCGCGCCAAATGGGCCTGGATTGGTTTGGCCAACATGCAAGTCAAAGAGACAGGCTGAGAAGTTGTTGGTGATAGTCAATGCAGCAGAAACGCGGAGAAATAAAGGAGGGAAGAAAAGTAGGATAGAATGCGTCAATGGTTCACCAGCTTTATGTAGCATGACCAAGAGTTTCAGTGAGAGATATATTATAGGCGAATTGTAAGAAGTAGCATGTGAATATCGGTTCATAAATAGATATATAGCAGGCGCGATGAATCTTTTGGCATGATACATTATTTTTAGTCATGTGAGAGTGCACAGTGCAAGATTATTATCCCGCTCGGCTTTGCCACAGGGCCGAGCCTTATTCATCCAGAAAGACAACCGATAAAGTCATATCAGGATGAAAATAATTATCAACGGCCGCAGATGATGAATGGACAATACATTAAAATGAGCGTCAACGGAGCGTCAACGATTGCTGGTCTTGTAAGAACCGTAATTCACCAGTGACTTGGTCGTTGTTACGCATAACGGACGTATTGGCCGCATTTATTGGCAAATAAGATAGCAACACGGTCACTGCCCCATTCTTAGCATGAGCGTCAATGGAGCGTCGATGATTGTTAGCTTTGCATCTTGGGTACGTTATGTTCCGATTGGTTGCAGACATCCATTTATCAAATATTGGCAGCCTTTACTGGCAGAAACAACAGTGACTCGCTCCCTGCGGCATCCTGAAAATGAGCGTCAACGGAGCGTCAACGATTTTTAGCTTTGCATCTTGGGTAAGTTATGTTCTGATTGGTTGCAGACATCCATTTATCAAATATTGGCAGCCTTTACTGGCAAAAACAACAGCGACACGCTCCCTGCGGCATCCTGAAAATGAGCATCAACGGAGTGTCAACAATTTGTAGCTTTGCATCTTGGGTAAGTTATGTTCCGATTGGTTGCAGACATCCATTTATCAGATATTGGCAGCCTTTACTGGCAAAAACAACAGCGACATGCTCCCTGCGGCATCCTGGAAATCAGCATCAACGGAGCGTCAACAGTTTTAGGACTTGCATATTTTGTAATCAAGGCATCGCGCGGATCTTCGCGTGCATAACTGTATTATTGACCGCCTTGCTAGGCAAAAATACCATATATCGAAGGTGAAACACAGATACCAAATTAATCAATATTGCAAACTGCTCAACAAACAAAAACACATTCTTGGTTGCTGAAAACGCGATTCTGATAAGATACTATTAACACACTGCAAATACAAAAGCCTTATATGAATCTATAGATGGACCCGCTGGGCGACCCGCTTACTACCCGCCCAATTCAGACGGGATGGGAGTTTACCATGGAACCGTACCCGAGTGTGCAGTTCGGGATTATTGACGACCAGGACCGCCAATTTCGCAGCGGTTCGGTTTGGACCCGGACCCTGACCCGAAGTGACGGTCCGGAACTATTGCTAACACTAATGGAGCGTCAATGATTCTTGGTCTAGCGTCTTGGATAATCCAAGGGCTGTGCCACTCCACTACCCATGATCAAAGTATTGACCGCCTGTATGGACAGAATATCCTAGTACCAATAACACTACCGCCTCCTACAAATTACCGTCAGTGTAGCATCAACAGTTATTGTGGGGCTCTGTGAGCTCCACAGCAATGAACTACCTTGCATCATTCCTAAATTGAGCTTTTAACTGTCAGTCTTCTCACTATGTCCTTGGATACAACTTCACAACTATGGATGCAATGCCTCACAGGTCATACTTCTTCTAGCTTGTAGCTCTAGAGTCAATATTTAAGAACCAGCATTCAACTAAACAATAACATAACTTTTGACAGTCTTTCAACTCGAATTACGCAGCTTTCAAATTTCTACCATCGTGGTGGATTCACCACTTGATAATACGTCATTGGTAGAGGTTATGATATCTTCCAAAGCTGGACGTGTCTTTATTCGTGATTTGAGCGACCTTACTTTAGAAATCATATTTGATACTTGGTTGGCTTCAATGAATGTGAGCTCAAAGAGTTGTATAGCTTTGAATGATTCTGGAAATGCGCCTTCCTGGCGTTTCTATTTGCAATGCGGAATTCAGGAGACCAGTTGCCCTGTTATCATATATATTGTTTGTCATTAAGTTCTTCGCCATCCACCAGAGCATGGGACCAGCTCAATGGGGATACGCTTGCTAGCAATAGCACACATCGCAAAGTTAAACACATTATCTGACTTGGAAGTTTGCAAATAAACAAGTACTGTGGTCGATGAAACAGCATTCGCCATACTGAAGAGACAAGGAAGTCAAGGAATTACAATGGTAAGTTTGCAAAGATAATTCATATTCAACATTTAGGTGTTATCTATATTCACACAATTGACGGACAAAATGCTCCAAACTTGCTGCTAAGGTCTTTCTAACTGCCGAACATCACCAAGATACCTGGAATCACTATCTCATGTTACGATTTGTTTCGGCTCATAGTGCATGGAATACTATATCGAACCTACAGCTACAATGGTAATGCAGTTCATTACGCAGCGAGATGGTGGTTCTATCTGCCAGCACCCTTCGCACCATTTGCCAGAGGAAATACTCACAGACAGTGGATGCATTTCAGAAGCAGTTGCGATGAAGACGAAAAGTTTGCTTAGCTGTAGATGGGTGAACATCCACAAGGATATTAGCCATAATGTTGGTCATTGCTGACTATATGAAGCGGAATTGGGCATTGCGAGAGGTACAACTCGCTTTCAACGAGGTTGATTGCCTGTTCATTTCCTACTTCGAAAGCTAATTGAGAATAATAGGTCAAGGGTCAACATCTGGGCGCTAGGCTAGCCATATATTTGAACGAACTTCATGATTGTTTTCTGCTTACAGACGGCTGTTTACTTGGAATTACAACAGATAACAGTTCCTCAAATTACTCAGTGACTCAGGAACTACAGCGAACCCTTCAGGCCACCAGATTCAAGTGGCTAGCATTGAGAAACGGCGAACCATGCAAGGAGCATGTCATTCAGCTTGCTTTAGGCGTGTACATGAGCAGTCTTGGGGTAAAAGGCCACTCCAAGTTTTGGGAAGACCATTTGTGCAATCAACAGTTTCGAGAGAATGAAAGCACAGATATTGAGAAGAGTCAATGGCTGCGAAGAGAGGGCAATGGTAGAATCAACAAGGTGTCAGCGATGAGACCAGGTTGAGCAAAGATAATTGAGACAGTACGTATATCAAGAAATGTTGAAAGACTTGGAACTGACCTTCCTGTCGAAGTGAATCATTGCAGTGATGACTATGCTGACACCTGGTCGTCAAAACGAGTTCATTGACTGTCAAACTGCCAATGTACGAATCGCAGCACTACCTATTATGTATAGGAAGACATGGTGGAATTCGGCACTGCAGTGGCTTGAGTGTGCCTACCGAATACGAGAATTCACCCGTGAGTGTCTCTAAAATCGACAGTACAACTATTAGCAGCCATTCTTCACAAAACAGGAAGAATGGACCAACGTGAAGTATGTCATGGAAGTTTTCAGGCCATTCCAATACTGCACCCTGTGGATGTCGAAACGGCATATGATTACTCCGCATCACGCTATCACAGTCTACAATGATATGTTCGATCATATAGATGGCGTTATGCGATCTTTAGCTTATCAGAAAACACAATGGAATGAAGACTGATACTTTGCCATGAGGTTTGCGCAGCAGAAGGTGTCTGAAAATTATGCGGAAGTAACTCCAACGACCTGTATACTTCTCATCTCAGCAAATATCTTGATCCTTTGCGGAAGTGGCGATCATTTAGGAAGTGGGACATGGGAATGGATATTAATCCTGAGGATGAGACTTCTTACACTAACCAATACCAGAAGGCATTTCTGAGGTATGTGGAAAACGAATACTTTGCCAATCATTCATGATTGTCCATCAATAAACCCGAAAAACTTTTGAGCAACAATCTCTTCCGCTCTGTAACAGCTTCTGGATCTGGTCAATCTGCTTTTGATCCATATGATTTGTCCAGCGATGTTGATGATTACTTGACACCTAAAAATATAGCTGAAACGACACCCAGATGAAGCGATCGCGCAGCATGCTTATTGACAGCAGCAAGGCTCTATTTGAATTCACTGCCCAAACCACCAAAGAAGTGCGGTCAGGTTAAGCCAAACCTTAATGATTACCACTCCTACCCCATGGAGATTAGCAGTACATTTGGGTTACCATATATCACTGACTGGTGGCGTCAACAAGAGGAAATGCACTCAACGTATGCTGATCTCGCTGATGTGGCACGTGACATTCTCTCTATCCCACCGCATGGTGTCATAGTGGAGGCTAGTTATTCCCCTGCGCAACACGTTATCAACTGGAGGCAGTCAAATACCACAGGTGAGACCGTTTGCTAAAAGGTGGTAGTAAGGCAGTTTGCTCGAGCCAATGATGAGATATCAGCAGGCGATATCACAGCACTTGATAGTACGGAACCTGAAATCAATATCGAATGGAAGAGAGAGGTGGAGGCAAGAAAAATGCACACAATGGCCAAGGTCCATGACTTTTTGGAGATGTGGCAGGGCAGCCAAACTCTATGTACTACACAGAAGGAATCATGCGCCCAAAACAAGCAAATGACAGCGATAAGATACATTTTGGATACTGAAGATATTGTCAGAGCATCCTGGTCAAACTTTCAACATAACTGTGCGGCTGCATTTAAATTGTCGGAAAGATCACCTTTGCCACCAGCTTTGTCTGCAAAGGACCTCCCTGGAGGGCAAACTCAGGTATTAGACGTCCACCGAATCAAGAGAATCAACCAACATCCCACCGAAAGTGATGAGCACAGTGCACCTGAAAGCACTTCTGACTCTAAAAATTGGCTTCACAGGAATGGTGACTTGGATAATACAAATGTCAGCAAAGACAACTGCGAGGAAGACGACGAAACCAATGTAGAGGAAGACAATGGTATCGAGGATCGAGAATGCCCAAAGCACTGGGATGTGAGTGCTACTTCCATTGTTCCCGGATTGATTCGGCCAACATTGAGGTCGATGAAAAAGGCTGAAAAGGGGTTGATGACAGTCACTGCAATGGAAACAAGGAGGAGAAAGGGAAACAAGAAAAAGTTGGACAGAATGGGTCAATATGTTTTCACCAGGTTCTATATGTTGCTTGACCAAGAATTTGACTTAGAGAAACATTATGGGAGAATAGTGAGCAGTCGCATGTGAATATTGGTTCATACACAGAAGTATAGCAGGCCAAATGAATCATTCAGAAAGATATATAACTTGTAATGGAATGAAACCAACCTGCGCAAGAATATTACCGGGCTTGGCTTTGCCGAAAGAATGAGTCTCAATCAGTCAGAAATGCATCCAAAGTGTTCAAATAATTATAAATACAAGTATAGATGGCAGCAGATTTTGGCTAGACAATACATTAAAATGAGCGTCAATGGAGCGTCAACGATTATCTTGTCTTGTGAGCAAGTAATTGCAAACTGAATTGGTCGCTGTTGTTACAGGGGTGCTTACACCTAAGTCACTATACTTATATGCATCCACAGACACTTCTGAGCAAGTACTAGGTACACGGCCGTAGCTCTTATTGTAATTCGTTATGTGTATCTCCAGACAAAGTGGATTGGAAGTGTGTAAACATCATATACATACAGAGGGCAAAGATATACTGTTATATCAGAAGCTATCAGATGAATAGCTACTAAATCGTATTGTGGTGTGATACAATATTGACTATACATAAAATTATAGAATTAATCTCGAAGATTAATTACTATCGAAAGTATTCTCGTAAAATTAATCTCGGTGATTAAGAAATATTGAAAAGTGTATTCGTATAATCAATCTCAGTGATTAATCAATATCATATCGGTAATATCTTGTTCGTTGATAGTGCAATATAAATTCACATGTATCTTTACAAAATTCCCTCTTTATCTCCTTGATAAATCTGGCGTTCAGATACTATCGGCAATATTAGTCTCACGCGTAATCTCCCTAAATTGTTTTCCACAGACTCAATAGTAGATAACAATTCTACTCAACTGTTTACATATTTGGCTTATATTATTAAGCCGTCTTTCCACAATGAATCTCGTATAGCTTGCAATTGTTCATTGCTTTGTCTGAGATATCGTCGCTTGAGCTCTGTCTGTTTAAGCTTCTGAGGTTTAAACACTTTCCCACGTCGGCTGGACCCTAACACTGTTCTAGTCGTATTCGATTTGGCTCATATGTGTAAACGTTCTGAGTCTTTAATAATACCCTCTGCTAACTCTAGCTCAGGTATTTCTTGATCTGATAGCACTCCTTGATTGGCTTCGGTAACAGAGTCACTATGCAGTTCTTAACGTATTTTGAGGGAAATATGTTATTTCTTCAATAGAAGAGTAAGATCTCTGTATACTGAATTATACTTGCCAACCACCAGACACACTGTGCAGCGAATGACTGATTAATTCTTTCGAGCTGATCGAGTATCGTAGATAAAGCAAATATTATCACGTTGTATTGGTTATCGAATTTATGCTCAGGCATGGGGCGGGGGAACTGCATACATTCCTTATAGATGATAATAATATACATGATAATAAGAATAATAGTAAAATAAGAACTTGTACCTGAATAATATTTCAGCTTTGTCTTTGGCAGGTAGGTATCGTTCATAACAGTAGAGCTAACCTTCCAAAAGCCGGAGCACTTGTCATACTTTTATAGCCTTTCTTCGACTACCGATGTTTATGTCCAAACCTTAGCCATGATCTCATCTGTCATATCATAGACTACTCCTTTATTAGGAGCCAGGCTGTTAGATAGAGGACGAGGCATCCCAAAGGTTATCGTGTAATCGTGTGATTGGTTTTCAGGAGTTACTCCCCTGACAAGTCAGGCCATCATCATATGATAAGATTTAATCAAACAGTAACTTCAACTTAGATATCTTGCAACTTGTTTATTTTGGATAGTCGAAACCTCTCCGTCGCCTGACGTGGTTAATTGGAGGGTTTTGAACAGATTGCATAATAAATTAAGACACAACCTTGACCATATAGGCTATTTGGCTTATCTGCTTCAGAGGCTTACGTGTCGACCCACCATTGCTCTGTCGACATTTGACTTGACGTATTACACCAGTATTATTAAACTGATAGTAATTAACCATAGTTGTTACTTCCCTGCCAGGGTGTCGGTGGCTTATCGGGGCCTATTGACTTTACCCAACGTCTTCATCAATCAGACACACCATGCTCAGGCTGAGACTGTTCACTTTGACCGGGGAGTGCCCAAGTTATTCCGTTCCACAAGCGATTGGCTCGACATCCCACTTAATAGAATATTGACTAATGTCTGCCTGACATGTCAGTCACATTTCTGTGACTGCCACATCCAGTCCCCTAAGTTCAGTTTGAATGAATGTGGTAAGAAATAATGGGCATCAATATAAGCCTTCAGGGCTTATCAACTGGCCAAGGTTATTGCATCATCAAATCAGTTCTACCGTAGTGTGTGAACATTCAATGAATCCCCCAGCAATGAGACTCGCTGTCAAATCAACACTAGGCATGTAATCACCCGCTATGCAGCATACTCATGGCAGCTTACTACTCCATTGTGAGATCGGTGTTAGGTACTATACAGTCTTATAGAACCTGTTTTGTAGATCTTGGAGTAGACTAGTACCAATACCTCTATTAGGGGAGAACCCTTAACAGCTGTTATGCATCAACAATGTCTTGGCACTCTGTCAAGGCAAAACAGCAAATGACACGGTCACTGCCCCGGTCAGACACCGAGCCTCAATGGATAGTCAATGATTTTCGGCTTTGCATATTGGGTTATTCAAGTTGTGATTTGTGGCATTAAGTCATACAGAATGTATTGGCGGCCTTTTCAGGCCAAACAGTGCGTGATGTCTTTGTTACCGCATCATGAAAATGAATGTCAACAGAGTGTCAGCAATTTTTAGTCATTTAAGTCAGGTGATTAAAAAGTTATCTGGTAGTGGAAATACATAATAAAAGTAATGGCAGCCTTTATACGCAAAAGAGAAAGCCACAGAGTCACTGCCCCATTCTGCACATGAGGGTCAACTGAGGGTCAACAAGTTTTGTCTTTGCATCTTGGGTTATCTAAGTGGCAACTGGTTGCAGACATCCATAAATGATGTATTGGCCGCCTTTAGGGGCAAAAACGAAAGCGGCAGGCTCCATGCCCAATCATGAAAATGAGCGTCAACAGAGCGTCAACCATTTTTGATCTTCCATCTTGGGTAATCTAAGTGTTGGTTTGTGGCAATAATTCAGATACCAAGTAATGGCAGCCTATTCCGGCAAAACAGGGCATGATATCTTCTTTACTCCATTATGAAAATGAGTATCAAAGGAGCATCAACAATTTTTGTTCTGGCATATTGGGTAATCAAGACATTGCCCAAATGTTTGAGCACATAACAGATCTGTTGACCCCCTTAATGGTCAAAAATACTACATATAACACGAAAAACATGGATTCCAAAATAATCGATATCGCAAACTGCCAAACATGCAAAAGTGATTACTGGATGTTGAATAAGCAATTTTGATAAGATACTATAATCAAACAGCAAAAGCAACAGTATTATATCACTCTACAGATGGACCTGCAGGACAACCTGCTGACAACCCGCCCAATGTTATTGGTGTTCCTCCTCTTGCGTAACTATACTTCTCCACAAGTATGAATACTTATAACTTGGTATACTTGTATACCTGAAGTAAGTACTAGGTACACAGCCATACTTCCTATAGTAATTCTTATGCATATCTCCAACCAAAATATATTGGAAACCTGTATAGATCATATACACACAGCAGACAATTACGTATAGTTGTATCAGATGCTATTAAATAGATAGCAACTAAATCGTGTTGTGGTGTAACACAACACTGACAGTTAATATATATATAGTCGTATCATATCAGTACACTTTTTAATTATTCTCAATAATTAATCAACATCCCAATGTGTATTTATATAAACAATTCCGGTGATTCATGAATACCACAAAGTATAGTAGTATAATTAATCTCGGTGAGTAATGGATTTCATAAAGTATATTCGTATAATCAATCTTGGCGATTAATTAATATCGTTGCAGTAACATTTTGCCCATTGATAGTGCAATCTAAATTGACACATATCGTCACAAAATCCTCTCTTCCTATCTCCTTGATAAATCTGGCATTCAGATACTATCGGCAATATTACATCTAGGCGTAATCTCCCTCACTAACCACAGTTTCCTACCCTCATTCGTATTCTAGACTTTAAACAATACTTCTGCCTTTCTTTGAGGAAGCTCGGAGATATTACAATTCCTTCTCATTCCTACCAGGATATCAATTCCTGAATTCCTTATTATAAAGTTTAACTGATTAAACAATTCTTCCAGATCGTGTTTTCCGATTGACAGGAAGAATGCTTCATGCCTCTGCTAATTCCCGTTTAATCGAACAAGGATGATGATCCATATCCAACTCCCAATGTAACCGAGAATTATTGAGTTCCAAATGTAGTTTGGAAATATTGGATTCTGAAACACTTGGCTTCAAGGGTTGATCTAATGGGGTGACAACTGAATTCTTCATGTAATCTGATGTGAAGATTCTATAACGTCGATAGAACATTAAAGTCCCGGTGAACTGGGTTATACTTGCCAGCCACCAATTACACTGTACTGCAAACAGCTGGTCTTTTTGTTCAAATCGATCTAATAGATACGATAAAGCATATAGTATAATATTGTACTTGTTATTGAACTTTTGCTCAACCACGGGGCGGGGAACCGTGTACAATCCTAATAGATGATATTAATATACTTAATGGTAATAATAATGTAAATAGAACTGAAAACAACAATAATATTTCAGCTTCATTCTTGCAAGTAGGTATTGTTCGTGCTTCTGGGGATACTCTTCCAATGCTGGGGCTTTGTCAGTCTTTATAGCCTTTCTTGGACTACCGAAGTTTATGTCCAAACCTAAGCTATGATCTGATCTGTCATATCTTAGAGTACTCTTTTATTACGAGCAAGGCTCTCAGATAGAGGACCACGCATCCCAAAGGTTATTGTGTAATTGCATGATTGGTTTTGAAGCATAACGCTCCCTCTTGGGCCTTCATCCGCAATATGATTTGATCAAACAGTAACTTCAACATAGTTATATTGCAACTTATATATTTCAGATAGTTGAAACCTCTCCGTCGCCTGACGTGGTTATTTGGAGGGCTTTAAACTGATTGCTTAATAAATTAAGACACAACCTTCACCATATAGGCTATTTGGCTTATCTGCTTCAGAGACTTACGTGGCGACCCACCATTGCTCTGTCAACATTTGATTAAATGTATCACAACAGTTTCATGACCTGATAGCGATTAACCTAACTCATTTGTGCCCAGCCAAGGAGTCGGAGGTTTATCAGGTCTTATTGACTTTGCCCAACGTCTTCATCAATCCAACACACCATGCTCAGGCCGAGACCATTCTCTTTGGCCAGGGAGTACTCAATTTGTACCACTCCACAAGGCATTGGCTTGAAGTCCCGCTTACTTGCATATTGGCTAACGTCTGTGTGACATGTCAGTCGCACGTTTCATGTAGTCGACGAGTCCAGTCCCACTGAGCATAGTTCGGTGAATGTGGTAAGAAATAACCGTCATCTTTTCAGCCTTGAAGGCTTATGACTGGCCAAGGGTATTCCATCATCAAATTAGTTCTACCGTAGGATGCGAACTTTCAATGAATCTGCTAGAAATGAGACTCGCTATCAAATCAACATGAGGCATGTAATCTCCCGCTAATGATCATATGTATTGTATTTTACTACTCCATTTGAGATTGGCGTTATGTACTATACAGTATTATAAAACCCGTTATGTATATCTCAAAGTGGACTAGTACCAATACCTCTATTAAGCGAGAACCCCTAACACCCCATTCAGATGGGTTGTGAGATTGCCATTGAGCTGTACTCAAATTGATGGTTGAGGTATATTGATGACCTGGACCGCCAATTTGGCAATGGTTTGGATCTGACCCGGACCCAGACCTGAAGCAACTGTCCGGAACTGTTGCTATCACCTCTCACCGCCTCAAGCTTGACCACCACTCAGTGCACCATTGATCTCGCCTGATTATGTCATCTCATCGCATGACCAAACTTGATCGACGATGGCATCTAAGTGCGTCTCTATACTCACTCATCTAGGACTGGGAAGCGTATTTCCAAACTCGCTCGATCACAGCCTCTAATCGCATCTACAAACTCACTCCACTATTGCCTCCCAGTGTATCTCTGAGTTCACTTGATGTCGGCCTTCAAATACATCTTTATGCTTGCTCGGTGATCGCCTTCAAGTGTATATCAAAACTCAGTCGTTGAAAGCCCCAAAATTCTTCCATGTATGCAATTGATCACAGCTTTGAAGTCCATCTCGATTCTCACTGGTGCACTGCCTCCAAGTACATCTCCACACTCGCTCATTGGAAGCCTCCAATTGCATCTCCAAACCAGATCAATCACAGCCTCTAAGTGCATCTACATACTTGGTTGATCATGGCATCCAATTAGATCTCCAAACTCACTCGATCTCGGCCTCCAAGTGCATCTCGAGTATTCACAATGACGGCCTCCAAGTGTGTCTTGGAGTTCACTCAATCCCAGCCTGCAAGTGCATCTCAAAACTTGCTTGATCACGGCCTCCAAGTCGTGTATCTCCACACTCACTTAATCTTGGCATTCAACTCCTTATCCAAACCCACTCAATCACAGCCTTCAAAGTACATCTCTGAGTTCACTGGGTCTCGGCCTCCAAGTGTATGTCCAAATTCGCACAATCACAGCCTCCAAGTACATCTCTAAGTTTACTCAATCGCTGTCTCCAGATGCTCCTCTAACAGCCCTCAAGCACTATCAGCTCTCAGATCGACTGTATGTATATGTATTAATAGACCTCAATCAAGAATATATGCTGTATTATGATACAAGGAATCTCCTTGTGATTGTGAAAGAAATGTCTAAACAATGACCCATATTATAGACGAAATGGTTTGTGGGACCCTAAGCTATACTGACAAGAGACTACAAGTTTCAAGTGCACCTGCAGACCTACACGGAAGGTTTCAGCAGCTTCTTTGGATCTGTGCAGAGGACTCTGCCACTCCGAAAATTGACTGTCCTATATGTCAAGTTTGGTAGCATCTTGAAAGCATTTGCACTATTGCAGGTGCATTCAGGAGGACCTGAGAATTCTCTTGCAGCATCTAAGATCAATGTGCCTAACTTCAGAGGGGTCTGGGAGAGACAGAAATCCCTTGGATGTACCGGCAAGGTCAACTGGAGTGCCTGGGAGGTTTGCTTGTGGCTTCTGGACCATTTTACATTTTGCTGATGTATGTACAGTTGGCTTCCAGCCTAAGCATGAATGAAGCTCCAATAGAGTGCCACTTAGGTGCACTATGAAGCCTTTGGACATTCCTCATACAGATATTGACTCACCCTTTTGTACTCCAACATTCAAATATAATTGATAATATATGCCATTCGCCAATGGCTCCATGAGGTATACATCTACATGGCAGCTCCAAAAAACAAAAGCCAAGTCTGCAACCACTGTCTATCCATCATTTCAGGCCCAAGCAGACTCGATGGAATTTAACATCAAATGACTGCTGTGGGATAATGGACATGGGGAATATAACAATACCACTGTCTAATGTGTTCTTGCTGCCTATGCCATTATATATGAGCCATGCCTTACATATTCTTACCATATGAATGGTATTTTCAAAAGAATAATTGGTACAAATACTGAAATGGTCCAGGAAATGATAATCCATTCCCAGGCTTGCATTCAGTTCTGGCAAGAATCAGTGAGTATAAGAGTGTATCTCTATCAAAGATCACTGAATAATGGCATAAAACGAAAATATTACCGTATTTGATATCAAAGACCATACCAATACCATTTACAATGCTGTATTAATGTGGCGAACCTCAACATGCCGCTGTCCATAGAGAAATATGATATCATGCTTTTCTCCACAACCTTTGTTAATTTAAATGCTATGCAGATAAGCTCACTGTTGAAGTTCAAAGCCACCAAGGCAAATTCAACTGTAGGGTAAAGAACGAAATGATGGCTGACTATATTCAAGATTCAGAGAGATTTTGTGAATTGAGAAATTCTGAATTGCCCAGTGTGAATGCCCAATCTTATCTTGTCTTCAACAGAGCAAGAAATATACAAATGCCATGTTAGGATGAAAGTAATCAGAATCAAATGATTGAATTAGCAGAAGATGAGGAATATATCAAGGGAACAGATACTGGAGATGAGTCACTCATAGGACAAGATTGCGAACCCACACTGCTAGGTAGGAGAATTAAATCTCATATCCATGCACCTTCTGTTGAGAAAGCTGAAAATATCTACAGCCATCACCTCCACTGAGAGGATTAGTCTGCCCAGCATTTGGCAGCAGATGTAGAAAATATGGCCTACAACCAGTGCTGCCACAGAGAGGATCAGACTGCATGGTATTTGGCAGCAGTATATGAAAATTCAACCCAAGCACTACTGCCAGCTCCAGCTCCACCAATAGTGAGTTGTGTCACCAGATGTCAAGGATCAGCCTCCACAGAAGTATTGATACAATCCATTCATGAGTCATTTACATACTAGGAAGCTATAAACACATTTAAAAAACATCACTGGAAAAGAGGCCTGGAGGTAGAAAGCTCATCAGTACTGCTCAATATTATCTTCTCCACTCTCAATTCCCAGAAACTGAATCAAGTGCAAGTTAAGCTAATTGGCTCTAAGTGAGTTTTAAAAAAACTCAATACAATGCTAACAGGTATACATGGTTCAAAGCATAGCTAGTAGTCATAGAGGAATACAACCAGCCAAATATCAAGGAGACTTATGTGCCTATTGGAAAGCTAACTACATTTCGGTATCTCCTCTCTCTTATTGGTATATATGGGTAGATTTTAGATCATTTGAATCTAGTTACCTCACTCCTAGACCCAAAAATTATTGATGAAAATATCTATCTGACTGTACCAGAACAAATGCCAGGGGAGAGTAATGAACTGATAAATATGATCAGACTAAGGAAAGTTATCTGCAGTTTTAAACAACCTCCACAGCTATTGTATAACAATATCGATATATTTCTGCTCTCTCTTCTTTTCACACAGTGTTTAGCCAATCCTAACCTCTGTCTGCACAGTGACAGTAATTTGATATATCTGTATGTTATTGAAATCTCTATGTTATACTGAAAGGCTGCCACCAAAGCTGCAGTTAAAGTTAATACACAACTCTGAGAGAAACAAAACATTATGTATGGTGCTTGGGTACACCAATCCCTCAGTATCAAAATCGACCACAAATATACCAGCATTAGTTACAGTCTGAAAGTATATAATATTACAATTCTTAGATGATTTGGCATGGAACATATTCTTCCTGTATTAATACCCCTGGATTCCAATGTACAGTTGCACTTAGTTAATAATTGGAGGGAGAATGTACTGCAAGATATCAGAGAATGTAGAGTAGACATGTGATCATAAATGTACATGGTACTGGCAACTTGGTGAGATATTTGAAATATAGTCGCAGCTCTATCCAGTTACGATTGTCAGTTATTCCCAAGGCTTATGACCACTACAGAGAGGGTTTTTCTATATCTCAAATATAGAGCTGATTTTCAACTACATTTCAACCACAACTGCAACCACTACATGAACTGCAACACCAATGCCATTGGTATCTGGTATCATCTTGAAGGGTATTCGGATTCTACTGGGGCTAATACCAGCATACACTGCAAACCTCAGAGAGGTAATATATTTATCACCTGCAAAGTTAACACAGTCTTGTGGCACTCTTGGAAGCAAGGTGTCATCACCTTGTCAACCTCAAGGCTGAACTTATTGCCTCTTCAGAGGCTTCCAGTGAAGTGAAATGGTTTCTCCCATTGCAATAGCATATTTACAATTTTTTGACAGCCTCATCATGACTGCCAATCAACTGCAACAATCACAAAGCTCGCACTCTCATCACCACAGGAAACATAAAGGCTTGCACTTAGCGCATCGACTTTTGTTATTACAATAGTTGATATCAGCAGAAATGTACAATAAACAACTACTACTATGTATACACAGACTAAAATATACACAATATAGTTACAAAGGCACTGACTAAGGATAAGTATATACAGTTTACAAAAGCAATGGTTTCATGGTAATCAAGGTCAATTGAAGGTCAATTTGAGGTTTGATTTAAGGTTGTTTTATTTTTCTTTTAGAAATATGGATTTCTATAATTATATGGATAGCTATCCTCAGGCTACTATAGAACTCTTTTCCTGTTTACTTCTCAATCAGTGTTTTAAGGAGGCTACTATGGTAATTACAACTTTCACATTATCTTTGTTTGTTTGTTTCTTGCTTCATGGAGTGTAGCAAGAGGGGGGAGTATCAGCTCACCTCGGGACTATCCAACTCACTATCCAACCAAGACTTTTTGCTGCGATGAAGCGCATATCACACATTTAATATTTTCATCAGTTGTCCACAATGCAAAATCTTGTAGCCAAACATAAATACCATGTGGGCTGATTCTCATACTAAAGACCCAGAGATCAGACACCACAAAATCTTGGGATTAAATTCAGGAGAAGTTAACCAGGAAACTCTTCTGCTTTGAGAACAATACATAGAGCAAGTTGGATCGCTACCAGTTGCAATGGTGAAACCCATCACAGGGATGATCATATAATGTGATGTAAAAGTAAATGCTGGTTGAAAGTCTGATTTAAGACTAAACAGACATGATTGACCAATATCCACTAACCCCCAGCCAGGGATGGTCATGAAGCAGCTCTGGCAGTCCTCTAATCGTCCCCATCTTAGACCACAAAATGGTAATGTGTCTGCCTGGGTCAGATGGATGGGATGGTTGATTTCACTTCACAAACTACGCACAAGGTGGCCTAATACCTCAATTCGACCACCAGAAAAGAGCCAGTAACACGGGTTGCATGGTGGAGTTTTGCCACCAACTCGACCTCATATGTACATGTGAGTTACTCATCGGCATATATATATCATTCTCTCACTGAATGTGTTTGTGCTCGCTGTTGTGCATTTGCCTGTGCCTTCATACCTGTGTCTCACAGCCAGGCCCATAACATATACACTGCCCTCACATATAAAGATTGGCCAGGACAAGTTTTGTACTTTACTACAAGATGCCTCATGCACTGTAGAGAAATGGTGAAATTTTTTACATGCGCTTCATCGCGGTAAAAAGGGTTGGTTGGATAGACAGTTGGCTAGTCCGGAGGCGAGCCAGGGGAGTATTGCATAAATAGATTTCAGCTCTCATATAGGCTGACTGGGCTGGCTCTTATACAGGCCAATGGAGATGGCACTGATATGGGCTGACAGAGATGGCTCTGATACAGGCTGATAGAGATGGCTCTGATACAGGCTGACAGAGTTCAGCCATCTCAAAATGTATATGTGTTCGTACATATTTGTACTGTATATATATGGCCTTGTGGCCCTCTTACAAAGTACAATTAAGCTTCTCTAGCAATCAGTATTTCAATACTTTAAATTGATCTGTTTGACTTGATTTTTGGATGCATATGTAGGCCTTGCAGTTACCTATCATACTGCAATCTCTGATCTTCTCTCCATTGTGTTGTTGAGTAATACTGGGATTTCTTAGTGCAGTGCGAGGCGCCCCGCTAGCGGCTTGTTAGGTGTGGGCACTGGGCGTGCCCACGCCCCTAATACGGCGCCTGTATGCATGCGGTGTAAGGAGGGTATATATTGAATTTGCAACATCTGACGCAGCTTGTTCCAATTACTTCACGGCCGTTAGTGAGCGCTAGCGAAGGTAATGTGGCGGTCGCTGCGCTACGGGCAAGCCACCATGCCGTGACCACTGGGCTTTTCGACTCAACACTTCCTTTTGTTTTCAGTGTAAAAGTTGACCCGATAAATGCTATTTATCCATTGTTTTTTTCGAGTAACGTTATATGTGGATTTGATTGCAGGAAGCAGGACCTTGATGAAGGCAATGCTTAAAACAAGACAATCCCCAACTCCGTATCCTATATCCCCACAAAACGACATGAAACAAAAAAAACACCAAAGGGATATCACCAGCCCGTCTAACCGTAAACGTAATGTACATGCCTTATCATTTGATTTAACCACTTCGTCGACACCCCGACTGTTTTGCGGAACTTTATTCCTCAACGACAGTGATATTAGGCAAAGCTGAAAAATCCACTGATGTATTACCGCCATTACCTCCCGCGCGTTCATCTCCGCTTATCATTACCGCGGAATTGTCCCCTCTCCCGATTCCTCCAGCCAGGCCGTCATCACTTGCGGGCAGGTCTGGGTATCTAAGTCTTGGACTCTGTGCTCCCACCAGTCAGTCATATCCCCTAAAAGCCATATTGGAAGGGGCGTACGCTTGGAGCTGTTGACCCCGGCTTCGCTGACGAAGGCGTCTGATTCATCTCCTTACAAAGGTTGGTGGCTTTGCTTATCAAATCCCTCCTATAAACTTTCGTCGACTTTGCACGGAGTGGGAGGTCAAGATCCATCTTCACTCCTCCCGTGGGTAGCGTAGATGCAGTTGCTGGTACCGAAGTAGTGCTCGCAGGGGGTGCATCAAACATCATGTTCTTTAGGCTCATCGGATTTAATTGCTGCTCCTTTTCCTGCTCAAGAATTCCAGGAACTAACTCTTGATACAACTTCGCATATGTATCCGCTAGGAGATCGTCGATGGCAGGATTCTTTGCCAGCCCGCCGTTGAGACGTCGGAGCTCAAAGACTTCTCTCAGCAGGCCAATTGTAGGCGATTGCGAATCCTTGGGGTTGTTGCAATAGGTGTCCAGTTTCTGGGATTGCGTGGTAAATTCGTCCCACAACACGTTGTTGAATACCTCATCTTCGAAAAAGTTGGGTACTTCACCCGTACGCCGCAAACATTCTATGTACTTCTCAAACACGAGGCCCCAGACTTCAGTGTGCTTATATAGCCCATGTGGTACACGTCTCAAACGTTTTGAGAGAGCCTCAATTGTAGTGCAATCCCCGACTTGCTCTAGGAGTTCAGCATAGAACATAGTGTACTGCGATGCATAGATAAAATGGCGGCCAGGACGCTCAAACTCTGGTTTCCAGATTGAGAGTTGTACCCCTCTGTGGGACCATAGTGCACCGAACTCGGTACGTGCGCCAGCCAGGTCGTTAAGCTCCTCGTATCTGAGTCGCGCTATTCGGTTGGTCATACGGTGATGCCATTTCGGCTTATCTGCCGACTTCATCTTTTTGAGAACCTCCAGTGCGTACATCACAAACGATTCTCGGCTTTCGACGTGATCTATTCCTTTAGAGAAGCGGCTTGCATCTAGAATTTCGCACGCACGTTTAGGGTCCAATTTGTTTGCGAGAACGTATTTGGTGGCGGCTGAGATTAACTTGTGATGGGGTTCGAAGATTGTTTCGCTGCTTTTCTCTGGGCAGACTTTGATTGATTCGACATAATTCTGAAGGACATCTTCGGCAGAGTATGCTTCGATGTATGTCAGAAGCTTGCCCATACATTTACCAATCATGTAATGATTCTTCCAGTTATCCTCCCCATCCTTTAATGCTCTCTGAAAGAGTAGTAGAGCATATCGTAATGCGGCTTCGGGATTCAGTTCGGCATGTGGGCGGTTGGTATATAGTCCTTGCAACTGACGACCGGAGAAGTATCTTACATAACCATCCAACCAGAAGCTCTGTAAGTCCATCGGAGGCCTGCCAGCAGAGTATACACGGTAGCCAAAATCGGTGAACAACTCGGACAGTGTCTTCCTGGTCTCAATATCATTGTTTGGGTATCGAACAGCGAGAGAGACAGCCATCATGTAACACAGGATCGTTCTCTGTCAGGTCATATCAGTAATGTACTTTCTGGAATGAAGTCTAGGTTACACTCACACGCTCCAACCGCGTGAGGTCTTCTTTCTTCGTGTTCATATACTCTGCACTCCAGGTTTGTGCTTCATCCATCTGAATCTCGAAGGTTTGAGCCACACGATACCAGGTCTCCCAACCATTCGAATTGCACACAAGGTCGTGCCCGAAAAACTGGATGGCGGCCTCCAGCTCATCTCCCCTCAAAATCCCAACTCTCTTGGTATATCTTAGCGGGTAAAGAGCAATCTTACCCAGCAGAAAATATATACCCTTTGTCGATATCTCCTTCGATTCACCAAAGATTTCGACGGTGGAGATGTCAACTCTACCCTTTAAACAGCCATATAATTTTAAGGGGTCGAGGGTGGATTTTAGGTAGCCATCTATTTGTGCCTTGTTGTGGGCGATCCTGATATTATCTGGTCGAGGAATACCTAATACCTCCACCAATTTGTCTAAACCCGTTTTTAGGTCCGATTTTGAAAGTTGTAATATCTTTTTCTTCGAGGCTTGGTACATGATAAAATCTATCAGCCGTAATGCGGTGCGTTTGTCAAGAGGGTCGGGGACGGTCTTGTGGTCGAAGAAATACCACTGATCCTGGCAGAGCGTCAAGTGAAACCTACAATGGATGACCTGTAACAGGTCACCATCGTAGTCTCTATTGTCAAAGCTAAGTAGTTCATCGAACATCAACTTTAGGAATAGATCTAGTCTATATATTAGCATTGTCCATGTGGCAGACGGAAATGTTGACTCACGGCCAGACAACTTGCAATAATGGCGGTCACCCAGCTCCTGGTGCAGATCCCGCAGCAAACCTGCGAGCTTCTCTTCTTTCTCATCGTCTTCCCATCCATTCTCTTTGTCGGAGCCCATTCCGCGCTTCAGCATAACTGCATATAGGTGATATGCCATGATCCAGCCTTGCACTAGAAGTTCCTTAAATTTCATAGCAACAATCCTGTAAGAGTGCAAGTCGCTGGCCTTCACCTCTGATTTGACCACTGCGCTTTCCCAGAAGGCGTAACAATGTAAGATTCTCAACATCGCAAGTATGGAACCCAATGAATCTATTAGCTCTTGCTCTGGTAGTTCGTTGATATTCCTCTCAATTCTTGACAATATCAAGGCACTATTCATCATCCCTTGGATTAACCGCAGCGAACGCAAGAGGACGAATTGTCTATGATCTTGCGATGATTCAACATAACTCCGACTCTTCAATTCGCTCATAACGATTTGCATGCATTTTAAAGTGCATGCAAGCACCTTTGGTGGATGATTAACCTTCTCATACGCAACTCTAAGCTTTTCCCACAGATGGAGTTTGAACATGGCACTCGAGCCTTCAAGAAATCGTCCGATTTCATGGAGAATGCGTTCTTCTTCCTCATCATAGGGCAATACGGCGCCGGGTTCCAGAACTGCCTCTAATATTTCGATGACCTCCTCTGGATCCTTCTCATTCGTTTCGGATGTTGCCGCAAATATTGTACTGAAGAAATCCACTGTCTTGAGTTTGCTAATCTCGCGCTCCGCCCTAGCAGCTGATATCTCTGGCATGACACCGCTGTTCGGCAGATCAATTGGCGACTCTCGTTCGGCAAGCAAACTCTTAAGATCTTCAAAACATGCTAATCGAAATTCTCTCGAGCAATTACCTGTAAAGCCAGCGATAACCGTGGTTGCCCAGAGGTAACGGAGAGTCAGTTGGTCTTGTTCTAGCTGCCCTTCCTTGTCTCTAGGACGGTGATGCATCAGATCCCCGACCAGATACGTCCACCTGAGTACTCTTTCACGCTTTACCATAAGATCGCTTTCGGAGTCATTACTAAGGTCAACTCCACTTCGGTCCCTCTCAGTTGCAGCTAGATCGTCCAAGTACAACTCAAGCGTGGTCTCTGCAAACTCCATATTGGCATAATCGTCTTGTGTAAAATAGTTGTTCTTTCTTTCAGTCAAACGTGTGTCTAGGTCGTCTTCCACATCTTTGAAGAATCGGAAGCAAACCTCTTCACACCTACTGGCAATGTTGAGGGCAGTGGATTTCAAAGACTCAGGCCAGTTATGTTTGACCCAGCTGCTCTGGCCACAGGAAACGGCAGGATTCTTAGACTTCTTATGCCGAGGGTCAACATCCTTCTTACACAAGGCCTTCAGCCATTCGAATGCAGCTTGATTGGCGCCCAGTCCTCTCCCATTCAAATTTCTAGCCCATTTCCGTAGTCCTTCATCTCCCGCAAGAAGCGGCCGGCTCGGGATATTGGCCTCAAGATCAAGAAAGCTCATCCCTTGTGCAGCCTCCGCGGGGGACTGAATCCCATCACCATAGAGTATCACATTTCCTTTGTCGTCATCCCATGTCTGCAAGATTGCCTTAAAGTCTTCGACGAATAGGTCGCACTTCTCTTCGGGCTTGGACTCGATATCGTCACTTGCATCTATCGCGTCGCTACCGACGCTGATCTTAAGTGTGGACGCATTACCCAGAGATAGCCCAAAGGGTGAGAAGCATTCATCTGCGGTATTGAATAATTTCTCATCCTGAGTGTCTTGCCGGACTTTTGCTCTGCTTTCAGGAGTCAACGCTGCAGCTTCAGCGGCAGCTGCATCTGCTGCCTTCTTGTCTCGCTGTCGCTTGCTAAGCCTTGATCGTCCCAAGTCAACACCGTCAACGCTTATGGAAGTTGATTTCCGCTTTCTATTGGCCGAACCACTTCGGCGACGGTCGCCGGAAGGAACGAGGGTATTAGATGCGTCTGTCATGGCTATGTCTTCATTATCATCGGCGATGGCAGTTTCCGACTTCGTGCCTGATTCTGGCGGACTGGGTTGGTCCGGTGTTGTATCGCGAGATTCCTCTTCTCCTTCATATAATGGCAGTACAAGCTGTAGAGCATTGAACTGGGGCTGTAGTACCACTTCCTCCACGTCCTGATTATTATCAGGGAGTTCTCCTAAAATTGCTCTCCCAACTGCTGCCCATGTCCTAGATGTCAAGTTTACTACCTTTGGCTTCTCCGAAAACTGTTCAATCATGACCGAGAGTGACTTTGAATTATCCGGCGATGGAACCGGTAGCCATGGGACTGGATTTAAAAGTCTGGTAAATTTCTTGTTCAATTTTGTTCCAGAGAGACCCTCCAAGCGCCCATTGCACATGCCCACAGAGTCGCTAATCTTTTCTAGTATTGTCCGGAGCTGACGCAACGCAAGATGATCTTCCGGGTTCTGATTACCACCGACGATAAGTGAGAGAGCATCCTTCGAGGTATCCGCTCCTACTGTTTCGTGATCGAGGACGGATTCCAGCGCAAAACGAGCCAACCGAGCAGAAGAGAGAGCGAGAGCGAGCTGCGCTGACTGCCGCCATAGCGCCGAATCTCCAGCATCACGGTCCAGAGCTGTAGCAAACCATTCTAGCGCTTGTGTGACTGCTGACTGTACGTCTTGTTCATTTTGTATCGATAGGGATGCTTTTAGTCGGTCCAGCTTAAAGGAACCGCGATTCTTGAAGGATAGGTAGTGAACGAGAGGTAGAGAGGATGCAACGTTACTGTTGCGTCCGTGGACCTAGAACCGTGTCTTGACTCAGCAACCCGATTTTCACTGACGCTGACGCTCTCACTCTGCGATGGTAGTACCTGTTCCTCAACATCAAGCCGAAATATCTCGGATCGAAAGAGCTCTTCATAAGCCTTGCTTGCCTCTTCCCATGTGCCGTCGGTGTGGTGTCGTAAGGCTTGTTGATAGAGCTTCAACGCCTCTTCAATCTGGATTTCTTCGGTGTTGTCGACCTCTCCTTCGCTGTCGGAATCCGGGATGATATTGAGCGGGGTGAATGTAGTCTGTGCGCAAGTTATGTCAGCGTCTAAGTAGCACGGAGAGGGTGGATAGATATTATTGACTGGCTCACCATGATGAATAAACCGTGGCCGGCGAGGCTCAAGCAAGAGTGTGGAAATGGTGGGGGTTGCTCGTCATTAGAGATAGGTGGTGAACACAGATTGCTTGGTACTAAGAGGTAAGTACTAAGTCGTATAAAATATCAGCGAATGCGTCGAGGTGAGGTTGCTGTGGTGGTTCGTTTGAGATACGTGATGAGTCTATAGAGGCTTATACTGCTTGATCAACGCGGATCTCTCACGCCATGTTACAACGCTAAATTACTCGCCGAGTATTAAGTTGACACGTGACACGTGATGTGGCGAGTGACTGCGTTAAACGCAAGCCACATCACGTGCCAATCTCAGTACTTAGTGCAGTTGTCTTATCAGATTGATTCCACAATCTGGCCTCTAACCAAATGCAACTGCCACTTGCCCACTGCCAGTAGCTGCACTTCGACATCTGGTCTGGTTCGTTTAAACTTAAAACCACCACCACCGTCATCATCGTTATCACCCTCATCCTCCCCCTCGCACCTGACCCAGCAGGGTTGCCATTAACAGCCAGTGTCACTTAGCTTCAGTTCCCTGCATCTAAATATTGAAATATTAAGCTGAACCTCATTCGAGATGGTTGTGCAACCAGCCGTACCAGAGTAAGACCTGCTTCGAGTCTCCCCCTCCCCCCTCGCCAATGTACATAAATGATGTTGCTAACTAGACACGCCACTGCAGAATTGTCGAACAAGAGATCTATGAGTCGATAGGTGCTCGCACTGAGTCGCTACAGGCGCTGAGAGAGCTTGGTCCACCAGATCTTGTGCATCTTATCAAATCCCAGCCAAAGTCAGCCGTCAAAGAGGTAGAATAGCCCTTCAAACTCGATGAGCCATTGTTCTTACAATCTTGAACTTTGCAATCTTAGATAGGTACCTATCACCATGTTACTGGGGTAGATGCCTCATCTTCCGCGTCGCTCGCCGCGTACATCAACACACTTACATACTCTATTGGAGAAAACCAGATATGGTTTGGCCGGCCTCAGGCATGGCGTATCACTACGGGCACATACTGGTAGCTGCTCCCGATCTGAGTGAATGTTTGTCGATGCAATTGCTAAGCGTTGCGTCATGTGCAGTTGCTACAATGCCTTCTCAAGAGTCGACATGCGCGTGAATGTTACGATACCCGGAACGGTGGATGCTTATGCTGTTGGTGAGAGGGGAGAGAAGCGCAAGGCCACAGATGCTCTTTGGTTGGAGACCTACCTCTGCAGTGTTCTCCGCGCTTTCAGCTACGCAGAGGAGGGGGCTACCCGTATTGTTGGATGTCGGAAATTCAATCCTATTACAAGCACGGAGGTGGAGCATAAGTTCTTGGATGCTGCGGAGCGACTGTTTTTCAAGGGCTGGCAGCTTGGATCCGATCCGGAGGTCCAAGTTCCGAACGTCGTATCAAACCACCTCACATCTGGTTTGTTGGCTTATATTCATACAACTGGCCGCTTTGCATCGGGTGTGAACCTGTTTGAGAAGCTTCGATCGAAAGAGCCCGAGGTTGCATCGCTATTAGCACGAGTCTTGATCGATTCTGATGAAGAAGTGAAAGCTGTTCAGCTTCTCTACGATACTGTGAAGCTCCTTCCAATGGACAATAGTCTCCTCGACGTTCAAGCAGATTTTTGCATGAGGAAAGGGAGATACGACTTGGCCCTAGAATGCGCCAAAAGGGCAGTCAATAGTGCTCCAAGTGAATTTACCACATGGGAGAGGCTAGCCCAAGTCTACTTGAAGCTTGAGCAATATGAGATGGTATCTATTCGCTCTTAGCCAGGTCTCAACCATGGTCTGACGCAATATACAGGCCTTGCTCACTCTAAATTCGTGTCCAATGTTCACCTATCAGGATCGAGACGTACCCAAGATGCCTCCACCCAACAAAATGCACCTTCCGATTCTTCAAGAGAGCGTGCTGGAGGAGATGAATGAAGAGCACTACGACCCCAAACAAGAGTCGGTTGATCCAACACTTCTTAAGCTTCCAGCTGCGAGCCTTAAGGGGACTTTTGCAAAAGCATACAAAATCCTCACCGAAATTACTAACCAGATCGGGTGGGACACGCTCCTGAAGTGCCGTAGCTCGGTGTTTGTGATGGAGGAGGAATACAGGGAAGAGAAGAAGAATTCTAGTGTGGCTACATTACGAGGTAATTCCCCTCGGCAGAGCGAGGACCGCTCCTCTCGGAATGGAGCAGACGATAGCGATGAGAAGTCCGCAACCAACGGAGACAGCGAGGAAGGTGGCGACAAACCCGAAGATTCGGTTATCGAAAAGCCCGAGAATTCCGTACCTGCGGATCCCAAAGGTAGCGATGATGCAGATTCAGACAATGAAAAACAGCCGGCTGAGAAGTATACACACTTCCAGAATAAGCGTCTCTGTGAGAGATGGCTTGACAATCTATTCATGGTTCTCTATGAGGTATTTACAGTTCCTGAAGGTCTGCAGCGATAGAACGCGCACTAAATGTCCACAGGACCTTCGTGTATACACCATCTGGCGATCTGAATTTTCCCAACATAAGCAACAGTCGCTCCCATACAAGAAGAATGCCACCGAATGGGAAATACTAGGAGACTTAGCACAACGACTTCACCATCACAACGAAGCTCTTGAAGCTTTCAATGCCACTCTGAAAATACGATTCTCTCCCAGAGCGCTGAAGGGAATCCTTCACGACCAAGAGAAGCGCAAAGACAGTCGTGGCGCATTGAACAACATAATCAAGTTAACAGCGTGGCAGTATCGCTGGTATTCTGAGGTGACCATTCTCCATTGCCGTAGCATGATATTTATTGAGTGGCTCACTGATATAATCACCAGTTCTCGCCCGCGTTACTATACTCGGTACGGATCTTGATCGAAGAAGAAGGCGCGGTGAAAGTTCGAAGCATTGTGCAAGCGACGAGCTACCCACAGAGTGTCCTGGACTTGACACACCATTATGCACAGCTATGTATGGCTTTTCGTAGCAGCGGCAGCGATGGATGATTGCCCAACCTAGCAACAGAGAAGTGATGATCTCATATTGCTAAACAATAGTGTGCAGTGTGGACGATAGTTTTTCAGCGACGGCCCGGCAAAATAATGTAGATACCGGTTAGGTGGAACAGTTTGTTGGTGTTTTCAGCGAGATGGGCGGTTTCTTTTTTGTTTTGGGATTACATCTGAAAGGAGCGGATTGGAAGAGCATTTTGAGGTCACCTTGAAAAGCATAGGTATCATACGATTGTCATACATAAGAAATGAGCGAGCGTCCTCTGTTAATGTTATATACTCGGGTTTAACGCCTCGCCGACGAGAAGGTGGATGATCAGTCAGAAAGTACGACGTTGTGGATCTGTCGATTGACCGACTACAAAAGAATGTTACTATCGATCATTCAACAACACCTCAGAAATACCAACATCGAACGAACTCCCAACCCTCCTTAGTACATTTTCAGAGCCAATATGTTTTGATGAGTCGACAACGACGAAAACTCACCCTACTCCACAGTCACCACTCAACCTTCAAATCAACCATCTACGATAGTAATTCAACAAAACTAGGCTGCATTATCGCTATACACCAAGAGCTCGATTGCAACAAGATGGATTCAGAAACACATAAACCGTCAGCTCGACGCTCTGAATGAGGTCTGAATATTAGATTCTGTAAAACTCGGCGCCAGACCACCGTTATCAGCAAACGGAGAACGAGTTCGGATCTTTGTTTTGTTTGTTTAATCATTCTGCATTCACTCTAACTAGAGTATGGCAGTGCCTAATTTCCTCTCCCCCTCCGGACAACCGGCTAGATGGGGGAGCCCCCTCCTTCTACCACGAGTTCCGGTCTTTCGCTATGTAGTTCCCAGATGTTCTACTTTCCATTCTCACTGTCGGCAGAAGTAGCAACAGCAGCCTTGTCCTTCTCCTTTGATATCTTTGCCGATTCCTCTGGGAGATCAGGTTCTGGTTATATCAATCAGTATCCGTCTTTCCCGCTTTACATAAATTAAGGGACGAACCATTATCGCCCTCCTCCACCTCCTCTATCTCTAGCCCCCCCTCATCACCATTATCACCACCCTCATCGTCTGAAGCCAGCTCCGGATCTTTTTCCACCTTGCGTCTCTTAGGTCGCGAAGAAGCTGCTGTTGGTTTATTGGCGTCCGCATCATCGTCGGATGCTTCCTCGTCGTCGCTGTTGCCCGCGGAAGCTTCCGATGCCGTTTCTTCATACCTATCGAGAGCGGTCAACGGGCACGGTTAGGGAAGTAGAGGTATGGTAGACAAACTCGTCTTCTTCTTCGCTTTCGTCGGAAGGAAGCGCGGCCAACTCATCTTCATCGAGCGTGGCGCGTGTACGTTTTGTCGACATGGCTTTGGATTTGATTTATGTGTGGGGTGAAAATGAGAGGGAAGGGTGCAGTGGTGAAGAGTGGTGGTGGTGGTGGTGGTGGTGGGGTGGTGGTGGGTAAGGATGGGATGGGCGGTGCGAGCTATTTAGGTTTCAAGAGAAAGCAAACCTGAGCACTGCGCAATGGTTGCAACACAAACGCCTCTCAGCACCAGGATCATGAATGCGCCAGGTATTTGGAGGGCAAACAGCCAGGCGGTTGCTGCCTAGAGCCTATACAAAGAGTACGTTATCCAGAGTGAGGTGGGACTATGGTTTGCCCGAGTCAACATCGTTCGCTTTGTTTTCTCTTGTGGTTCTACATCACTGGGCTCGTGCATTCGCCGGTATAATTGTTGCCGATGTGGGGAAAGGGTAATTGAAGTGGAGAAAGAAGCTGGCCAGCGAGGAGAAGGGATGGGTGGGCAGGTACATATTGTACCCAGGTCTGTACTCTCTATCTCCACCCAACAACCACGAGCCTTGTGCGTGGTCGATTCTGCTCGATTCATTAGCTAATATAGGTACCTGATTACAGCCGGTATGACAGAATTCAATTGGGATCTGGTTGGCTAATTTTGATGCTTGTTTATCCGGCCGTGAGTCCTTGAATATCCATCCCCGAAGTGTGGGGAGATTCCCTATTTGCGGCTGTACATACCAGGTACAAGCGGAAGATCGATGAGATGCGATGTCGTGATAAGAATGTATCCTTGTCGTGCTACACGTTACTGTAGCAACCAAAGGTACCGCCTAAACAAAAGCAATGCATCAACTCAGATACATTCACTCACTTTTGCCATTCGCTTCAAAACTACCTACCTACGCCTTAAATCCACCTCTTCCCGTACTATACCCCCAAAGTCACATATCACAATGGACCGCCCCAAAACCCCAGGTCACGAACGCCCTAAAACACCATTTGACCGACCAAAAACTTCTACCCTCAACGTCAACAGTACCTGCAACAACTCACCAACGTACTTTCAAGTCTTCCTTCGCCTCCGCCCCTCGAATCCCCATTCCTCGATCTCCGACTTTCGCTTCATCTCTGCTGCAAATGGCCAATGCCATATATTTGTTACTCCCCCGGAACGAACCAGAACACGCGCAATCGACAGATACTCCTTCACCAAAGTCTTCGATGAGACCTCACAGCAGCTCGATGTGTTCAAGGGCACTGTTCTACCACTAGTTGAGGGTGCGATCAAAGGCCGCGACGGAATGTTGGCCACCCTCGGCGTTACAGGGAGTGGCAAAACGCACACGATTTTAGGCAACAAAGAGCAGCGGGGAATGATACAACTGTCGCTCGATATCATCTTCAATAGTTTAGATGGAAAGATGGTCGATTATACGAGGGTAGATATTGCCTCATTCGACCACACCGAGGCAGTGGTTCTCAACACTCCGCAGTACTTTGCGCGCTTGAATTCGGCGCTTGATCAGGGGCATGCTTCAGGATCGAAAAGGTCAAGTATGGTAACTAATACACCGAGTTTACCGGATGTCAGTGATCTACACGTAGAAGCAGATAATAAAAGTGGGTATGCGGTTCTCATCTCTATGTATGAGCTCTACAACGATCGAATCTTTGACCTCCTCGATGAAACACCTTTTATCAATCCTTCCGCTCGCCGCAGGGCTCTTGCGTTCAGGGGGGCATCAACTCAGTCGCAATGGGACACCTCCAAAGAACAAAAGAAGGTTGTCTCTGGCTTGAGAAAAGTTTGTGCTCGTACCTACGCTGAGACACTGCAAGTTATCGAGCAAGCGCAGCGCTGCAGAAAGGTCTCCTCTACGAATTCGAACTTGGTGTCAAGCCGCTCCCATGCCTTCTTGCAGATCGAGATTAAACGCTTCAGTTCCCGTGGAGTAGAACGCGATTCCTCATTACTGCAAATCGTCGATCTTGCTGGGTCGGAGAGGGCAAGAAACGCGCAAACGGTGGGTGATCGGCTTGCAGAAGCGGGGAGCATAAACCGCTCTCTCATGATCCTTGGTCAGTGTCTCGAATCTCAGCAACAAGGCTGCGCTGGAAAGCCTGTGGCGGCCAATTGGAGAAGCTCAAAGCTCACAGAGCTTCTATTCTCGAATTCTTTCTCTGGGGTGTCTAGGCAATGTGCTGCTATGATTGTGACTGCGGATCCTAACGGTGATTTCAACTCTACACTTCAAATACTGCGATACTCAGCACTAGCGAAGGAGATTACGGTGCCGAAGGCTTCAAGTGTTAGAAATATCTCTAGCATGAGTGACTCTGGATCAGATACAGAAGTCGATATTAGTGGCGGCGCAGGAAAGGACGCTCTCATCGCCAGCCTTATGGCGCAGCTAGAGGAAACGGAGAGCCGTTGGCGAGATGCGGAGGAACGCTGCCTCCTCATCGAGCAGAGCGTGCGAGAAGAGCTCGCAGATGAGATGGACCAACGGCTAGAAGAGTTTCGTCGTGAGGCATTGGAGGCAAGAGCTAGAGAGGAGAACTGGAGAGAGGAGTTTGTGGACGAGAAGATTGAGATTTTACGGAAGGGCATGGAGGAAGGGTTCCATATCCACGAAGATAGCGATAGGGAAAAGTTACTGGAGGAGGAAAATGAAGCGTTAAGAAGAGAAATTTCAACATTGAAGCGGGAGAGAGCCAATAGGAGTCCTACCAAGATGCAAGGGAATCGGGCGAATGTTGGATTGAAGATGGGGAGAGTACTTGGGGGGATCGAGAATGCTGTTTTGTGATCGATGGTTTTGTCTTTAAGTGCTACTGAAGGAGGGGACGTCCGTTTGGATATCCTTTGCTTGATCTTTGTCATTCTTATTGTCCTAGTTATGGTGGAGCTCCTGCGGGTTGTTTATTGTGTAGTCTGGTTTTGCTATGGATAAGATACCCTTGCTACATGTCACATCCCCCATGACCTCCTTATATTAGATCTTAATCTCTCCATCCATGCCGGGGCTGTATGGTTTTTCTTTATCACCTTCTGTGCGCCGTAGGATCTACTCTAGTGGAGAATACCGGTTGATACGGAAGGCTATTTGTATGAAAGCTCAATTTTGAAATTTGGCTCAGTGCAACCATCACGCCATGACACTGCCGCATGGCAACCACGGTACCCAACCAAAAATACTAGGGGCTAATAGAATATGGTGATACACATTCTATAATATCTCTAGAAAATAATAAGTCTATACTACTTGAATATAACTTATCTACTGTGATCTACATCAGCAAAATGAATATAGTTACTGGAAATCTCCAGGGGGTGTGTGTGAGAGTAGTCAGAGCATGAATCTCAATTGTCAAATTTTGAAGCCGATTGGACCCTTGGAATGGCCTTTGACAGCACCCCGAGAGCAATTGGAAGTGGTGGTGAGAAATCTAAGAGCACATAGCAGTATAGGTGACAAGACTAGAAAGTACCTGGGAGTACTAGTAATATCAGTAAAATGCAAAATGGTCTGAAAACTATATGCAACCCTCACAGGCTACCAGGTGCTTCCAGGTGCTTCCAGACTCCCATGTAGGTAACTTACATGATTTCAGAAGCTCCAAGAACATTGTTAGGTGTGTCTGCAAGCTACAACAGTTGGGGAAGTGCATTTAAGATGCTATAAACTTTGGCTTATAGAATAGTCAAATTTCACAGTAACTAACATATCTCAATTGATCTTCCAGTATAACAGGCAGGGTTGAACTTAAGCAATACCAGTAACACAGTGTAATCAGATTTTAATCTGAAACTCCAAGTAGATATCAAGTTACAAGACAAGGAGGTTGAGGTTATTTCCAAAGTTATCTATTGCTTTTTTATTTAAGTAAACAAGTAGAAGAAAAGGAAATCCTCTAACACCAACAACTGCACTTTATATACAGTCCTTGAGTTACCTTTGGATAATCTCTCATAATTCAATGTATTATTTCAATCCTCCACTATAATCTTACACACCTTCTAACAAAACACTTGTCAAAATGACAACACTACAATATCCAATATTGTCATACATCAAGACTACTTCCTGAATGTACTGAAAACTCTAACTACCACTCTATGATAATCTCAGGTGATTCTTATTGTTACGGGGGTAACAACACCTTTTGACAATATACTTAGTGACTTGTATATGTACTTAGATGTGTACGGCCGTAGATCCTATTCCTTATAACAAATCGTCAGAGGATTCTTCAGAATCTGTCGTCCTGGAATTAACTTCCTCTTCCGATAACTGAACACACTCCTGTTCGATATTCCGATAACTTCCTTTCTTAGGGAAATTGGCAGTACCCTTATCTAGCTTAATGTGACGACTGCAATTCTTAACGTAATGGGATCCCTTCCTATCAGAGGGCCAAGCGCAGCGTAAACACTCGTCAGATGCCCTCCTTCTTTGGATCTCGGTTTCGTTGATTCCCTCGACCAATGAAGGCTTCTCAATTACTGCTAATTCTTTCCTCCTATGTCTATCCCTTTTCTTTAACGCCTTCTTGGATATCGGCGTAGGATTAATCCTTCCTGAACAAGTGGTTCCCTTGGACTTCAAGGCAGCAATATCTCGACTTCGGCGAGGCTCTCTTAGGAACTCCTCACAATCCCATAGGACTCGATCCCGTCTCGTTTCTTCTTGAATATCCCTTGGCTGTGGGGACACTGATTTCGTAACGGCTATCGCTAGTTCCTCGGGGACTCGTCCGGAATTAACTGTCGTTTCCACCCGGGACTGTATAGTATCGATGTAGGAAATCAATCCCCGTTCGACGCCAATAACAGAAGCTAGCCACCAAACAACCTGGGCCACGAATATCTGCTGAGTTCTTTTGGCGTAAGATATAACCTTCTCGAGGGCGTATACAATAACGTCGTTATCGTTCTCGAAGGTAATTGTCATTCGTAATCGTAATACTTCCAAGGGGCGGGGCTGCCGCTACACAAAGCTAATAGATTCTAGGTATAATATAATAGGTATAGGTATCATAAAAACGCAATAATAAATAAGGATATTTCTCCGCTGGTAGGTATCGTTTTCTCTCTAGCTGTTCGAGCTTGTCTTCTCATTGTCGGAACAATGTGATCTCTTTATAGCATGTGCCCTTCTGCCCCCTTGGCCAAAACCTATGACACGTCACTATGATTAAATCCCTCAATGATAGCCACTTATCTTTGGGACTTATTGGTGATGCCCGGTAGATATCCTGGCGGCTTATTTGTTTGCGCATCCCGGATGTGCTCGCGCATCCCCATAGGAGACACGTATCATATCGCTCATTAATCAGACCATAACTTCAACTTTGACATCTCGCTTTTGATGAGTTTGTTCGGTAGTTAATCAGGCTTATCGGGATACCAGTTCCGTGCTGATAACATAGGGTATTTATGACGTTGCAAATCCAAACGCATGCAAATCAATGCAAGGTGCTTGCTTCTGGCTTATCAGCCAATGCCATAAATCCCTCAGTTACATCATGCTTAGGTGGAGACCCATTCTCCTAACACCGGGGTGTGCCTCGCTGGGTATCCTGCCGTTACGGTCAGGCAGTGAAGAGCCCTCTTACTTGCATTGATTAACAACTGCCGTGCTTGCGTCACAAGCATGTCCCGCATAGTTTCTGAAAGTGAAAGAAACCCTTTGGTGTTCTTGGACTACCCGACTGACCACCCCAGGCTTTTCTCGTGATTGATAAGTACCCCCGCTAAAAGGCATATCTGAGAACTTGCAAGTCTTGGCGTGGTATGCACCCCTCGACTACGACAAGTCCCATTATCACTGCTAGGGGAGAACCCCTAACACTTATACCCTGTGATGTGAGTCTATCTCTGCAATTCCCACTATCGCTTGCTATCCATATTGCTTATTATCACTTGTAATCTTGTATTATAACCTCTAGAGTCACTAGGAAAATTGACCATAGATAATGTGCACCACATAGAAATGCTATTGTACAGACAGTAATCCAGTGGATATTTGATGCAAGGTACTATGGAGACCTATAGATCTGCACTTCAACTAAATCGCCATGATATACATGTAATTGTATGCACTCGATACTATATATCCCACTGTATACAACACACTTGCAACCGAGCTACCATATACAAATTATTGCAAACTCCCAAGTATGCTCCAAAGTACTCTGTTAATTACACTTGAATCCACACTTCCAGCCTGCTGAACTGTATACTTCCAAGTAAGATTTCATCATACTTCTAAGTACACCTCCAATTTGTATACTCCCAAGAATACCTCCAAGCTGTGTGCGTTGTCAAGTACACTGCTAAGCTGGCTCTCAATGTTACGGGGGTATCTTGAATCCCAATAAATCAATATAACATTTATTGAACTAAGTACAGCCGCCTATCTAAGATACTCTTTCTTTCCTCGTCTTATCCTAAGACTCAACCTCTTGGCCTTTACCCAAGAGCATGCAGGTCAATCTGTGACCAGTTCCCTGTGGATTCTTCAAATCCGTAAATTATTCCTGTCCCGGAAACAACCGATCTTCTGAATATTCTTCGAAGGGAAATATCCCTGTAGATATGTATCGATGTTCAGGGAAGCCGATATCGATAGAGATGACAACAAGCCAAACCACTTGAGATGTGTGGGTCAAAGCTTGCTCATCCAGATGAACAATGAGTTCGCTGAAACGTTCGACGAGCTTGTGGTGTGCGTATTGAGATTGTGTCAACCAGTGTCCAGGCATACAGTGCGTAGTCACATAAATGGATAATAGAAGAAATGATGAAGATGTTGATAATAGATAGAATTCGTAATAATATTTTAAGATCGTCTGCAGTGTTCTGACTGTTGACTGTCGATTGCTGCTTGAGCTTGTTCAGCTCATTGTCAGAACAATGTGATCTCTTTGTAGTCGTCTTCGAGGGTTTGTACACCCGTACTTCGACGCTAAGACTATATTGCTCGTGATAGTTTTATCACGGTCGCTGCACACCTTGTCCGCATGCGCTCGGTGATAATTGCCATGAATCCCAATAGGTTATTGGGTTCCTGCAATGTGGTTTCAAAGCATTACACCCCTGATCATTATCAGGCCATCCATCACATGATATCATGTCAGACAATGTGACAGATCAGACTGGAACTTAGATATCTCGCATCCCTTTGCTTCAGTGGTTGGATTAACAGCCGGTTTTACTTTGGCAGTGCTTATCACAATTAATGCCTCACCTTATAGGCTATTTGGCTTGCACCATAGATTTAATCGGCAACCAACCTATACTATGCCAATGTAGAACTTGACACGTCAGCTTGTATCCACATACGAGTCTGACGTTGCAATGCATACAAAGTCACACCAATGAGATGGGTTGTTTCAGGCCTCATATCTTCCGCCAACGTCATAATTCCCTCAGTCATGTCATGCGTAGGCCGAGACTATTCTCATTGGCTGGGGAGTACCCTGGTAACTCTTATCGCCTGAGGCAATAAGCCAGAAGTCCCGCATACTCGCATATTGACTATCGACTGCTGTGGTTGTGTCTCGGAGAAATCTTTAGTTCAATCAACCACGACCCGCTGGTTTGTTGAATGAACATGGTTGAAAACAATACACTCAGCAGAAGCTAGCTTCTTTCGATCTGGCAGTATTGCTGCATCATCTTAAGTGAATCTGCTAAGCAAGGAGAATTGCTTATTCGATTGGCACCTGACTCTTGTGTATCCCCGCTAAAGGACATAAGACTGGCTCACTTGCGACGCCTCATAATAGGGGTTATGCATGTCATGTGACTAGACCGAGAGTAACTCCAAGATATGTATTAATCCAACTATCGCAAGTACCTTTACTGCTTGTCAGGGGAGAACCTCTAACACTCAAGTACACTTCGAATTGTACTCATCAGCCCCCTCCGAGTCTGCTTGTCTGGGTTTTCAAGTTACTCCCGAGACACTTTGAAATATACTCTGAAGTACACATCTAATTGTCCTTGGTCATACACTCCCACATTAGCACAATGTATTTCAGTCACTAGAAGCTTCCATAAGGGTATAAGAAAAGGCGGAGTATAAAGTTACAAGTACATCAGCAAAATGTATTCTTTTCTCTGGGAGCCTCTGGGAGTATATGGGAGTTGTAAGACCAGAATCCCAGGGTTGTCAAATCCCAAAGTTGACTGGACTGATACAGTGGCCTTCAGGTGCACCTGGGAGCATCTGGAATGCCAGTGACAAGCCTGGGAGCACAAACCACAAGCCTGGGAGCGCCAATGCCAAGCCTGGGGGTGCTAATGACAAGCCTGGGAGCACCAATGACATGCATGGGAGTGCCTATGACAAGCCTGAGAGTGCCGGTGATAAGCCTTGGAGCACCTCGAATCACAGTAGAGCAGTCCAGGCAAAACCAAATCTTTTGTAGAAACGCTGCTGGGGTACTTTGAAATCATAGCTACAATGTATCATTCAACAATTTTTCATACTGATGTATTCAGTTTGTATTGTGATCTATATATCTATGTATCCAGTATCTTATAGCTACCTATCTGTACATGGTATATCTGGACTGGCTGTCAGCATTACTTGACAGCAATTCAAGGTGCTCCTGAAGATAAAGATGGAGTGAATGCAGAGATGCACTTTGGAGGCTGTGATGGAGCGAGTTTGGAGATGCACTTGGAGGCAATAATCATGTAAACTTGGAGGATCAGAATGTGCAAGGTTGGAGATGCACTTTGAGGCCACGATCATGTGAACTTGGAGGCCATAATTGGGTGAGTTTAGTGATACAATTGGAGGCTGTAATTGAGTGAAGTTAGAGATGCTGTGATTGAGCAATGTTGGAAATGCAGTTGGAGGCCATAATAGAGCGAGATTAGATATGCACTTGGAGGCCATGATGATGCGAGATCGGAGGTGTACTTGGAGATGGTTGTTGGGAGGCACGCTGGGTGCTGTTCAGACTCCATCCAGCAGTTACTTGACTCGCCACCATTGGAATGTGATGAGGTGACACTACCTTTAAACTCTCATCGAGAGTTGGCAGGTGGCAGTCAAATTTTCAGGTAAGCACACTGGAAGCTGAAACTACATTACTGGGTCAACTAGTAATCGTGAGAATGAAGGGAGGACAGACAATCTGTGGTTGATGCTGTACTCGTTGTAGGCTGCATCCAGGGTATGCTGTACTTGGGGTATGCTGTCCTCAGAGTATGCTGTACTCTGCGTATGCTGCACTCGGGGTATGCTGAACTCGGGGTATGCTGTACTAGGGGTATGCTGTACTCCGGGTATGCTGTACTCGGGATATGCTGTACTCTGTGTATGATGTACTCGGGGTATGCTGAACTCGGGGTATGCTGTGCTAAGGGTATTCTGTACTCGGGGTATGCTGTACTCGGGGTATGCTGTACTTGGAGTATGCTGTACTGGGAGTATGCTGTACTCGGGGTATGCTACACTTGGGGTATGATGTACTCGGTGTATGCTGTACTTTGGATATGCTGTAGTTGGGGTATGCTGCACTTGGGGTATGCAGTACTCAGGGCATGCTCTACTCGGGGTATGTTGGACTTGGTGTATGCTGTGTGTGATGTATTCTGTACTCGGTGTATGCTGTACTTGGTGTTAATTTATGGTCATGACATGGAGAGATAGTGAGGAATGACATAACTTTGTGTTCTGTGATGATGTTAGAGGATGTGGATGAGAAAGAGAGAAGGGGGATGAAGATGGGAACAATAGAGGATATGAGCAGATATGAGATGTTAGGGGTACAACTTGCCTGATTGAGTTTAGAAGACCTCATATCAGTATTCATATACACCAGATTGGGAGTCATACCTGCACTGTCAGGCATGGAAAATTGACTTGCACATTACATTCTGATAAGCCCAAGTCTCTTATGATGTTTTCCCCCATCTCCTCTCAACTCTCTCTTTCTCGTCGTCAACACTACCATCACCCAGGAACTCAATGTTAGGTCATCCCGTACTATCTCTCCATACCACGATCATGAGTTTACACAGAGTACAACCTACCAAGTACGGCATACCAAGTACAGTATACCGAGTACTGCATACCTAGTACAGCGTACCGTGTACAGCATACCGAGTACAGCATACTGAGTGCAGCATACGCAGTACAGCATACCAAGTACAGCATACCAAGTACAGCATACCCGGTACAGCATACCGAGTACAGCATACCTAGCACAGCATACGTAGTACCGCATACCGAGTACAGCATGCCGAGTACCCTGTACCGAGTACATCAGCAAATAGCGAAATCAGTTTCCGTAACCGGACCACACACACCGACATCAGCCAGGTTTCCCAAAATTATGAAATAGGCTGCGACTGCATTTTCTTCGATCAAGTTTCTGGAGGCTTTATTGCATCATCACGATGACCAATTGCAATGCTTGATATGTGAAATCCCACTGCCAATTGCACGTTGCTGATTTTGCACTTGGAGATTAGTCTTACTAACCTTGAACCCCTCCAATCTTATTTCATTTTCTTGAACTGTATTTGCAGTGTGATCACCATCACCCTCACCCTCACTATCACCATCCCCTTCACCCAGACAACCATTTCGACCCCTGAAGCCTTAATTTACATGCTCCTTGCTTCATTTTCATCATCACCATCACCCAGGCCATCACAATTTACTAATTCACTACATGAAGCCTTATCCCAACCTTCTTTTCTACTGCTGACCGTCTTCAAGTTCAAAATTGTGCAAATCAACTGTGATTGATTCTGTGCTACGCTCAATCAATTCGCCTATTCGAGTACATCAAGCTGGTGTAAGGACTCTGGGATACATTGATTATTAGCTCTCGATTCGCTGCTCTGCTGCTTCTGCAGTCTCCACGGCAGACCCCTTTCAAACTTTTTCAGATCAACTCCAATTCACTCGCTGTTAGGCCCAGTCGATTCGGCTCGCCGACTACATCAAGATAGTTTGAGGACACTGGGATACATCGATTATTAGCTCTCGATTGGCTGCTCTAGCGTTTCTGCAGTCTCCAGGGCAGACCCTTTTCGAACTTTTCCAGATCAACTCCGATTGGCTCGCTGGTAGGCTCAGTCGATTCGGCTCGTCGAGTACATCATATCCTTGCCAGGACGCTGGAGTACATACATTATTGACTCTCAATTCGCTGCTCTACTCCTCCTCCTCCCCGTCCTCCTCCTGCAGGGCTGACCCCATTCAATGTTTTGCAGATCAACTGCGATTGACCAATTCGGCTCGTTGAGTGCATTGAGCCGGTGCAAGGATGCTGGGGTACATCCATCATTGACTTTTGATTCACTGTTCTTCCGGCTCCTCCTCTTCCACCCCCTGCTCCTCACGCTCCTCCAGGTCTGACCTTTTTCGAACTTGTGCAGATCAGCTCTGATGGACTCGCTGGTATGCTCAATCGATTTGTATCGTCGAGTAAATTAAGACCTTGCAAGGATGCTGGGGTACATCCATTATTGACTCTCAATTCGCTGCTCTACTCCACCTCCACCTCCTCCTCCTCCTGCAGGGCTGACCCCCTTCGATCTTTGGCAGATCAACTCCAATTGACTCGTCAGCAGGCTAAGTTGATTCGGCTCGTCGAGTGCCTTGAGCCGGTGCAACGATGCTGGGGTACATCCATCATTGACTTTTTATTGGCCGTTCTTCCTGCTCCTCCTCTTCCTGCTCCTCCTCTTCCTGCTCCTCCTCTGCATCCTTCCCCTCATCCTGGTCCTGAAGGTCTGACCCGTTTCGAACTTTTGCAGATCATCTCTGATTCACTCGCTGGTATGCTCAATCGATTTGTCTCGTCGAGTTCATCAAGACCATGCAAGGAAGATGGGGTATGTCCATTATTGACTCTCAATTCTCTGCTCTTCTTCTCCTCCTCCTCCTCCTCCTCCTCCTCCTCCTCCTCCTGCAGGGCTGACCCCCTTTGATCTATTGCAGATCAACTCCAATTGACTCACCAGTAGGTGCCATCGATTCGGCTTGTCGAGTAAATCAAGATGGTGCAACAACGCTGGGGTATATCAAATATTGATTGGGCAATGGGGGCGTACGGAGATACAGAGGGAACTCAGCTTATTATCATACAATGCATTTCACACTCTATCTTTCCGTGCTTTTGCTCTCACTCGCTCTTTCCAAGATTTCATCGATCCACCCAATTGTGTGGATCCTCATGGCTGGGTAGTATCATACCATCTCACCCACTTACTCTCCTCAAGCCAGAGCTGCTCTTTCGCATGAATTCCTATCGAATTCCGCCAGAGGTGCGGCAGAGTATTAATGATGGGCTTTCTGCCTTCTAGCTCCGCTGTTTCACCACATCTCCCTCCAGTGCTGCCCCCCTTAGATTGCAGCCTAGTAGGTGTTTGGGTGGGACCCTAGATTTTAGTGTCAGAGATAGAGTTTAGTTTAATAAGAACTGGTATACAAGTAAGCTGTGGTTCGGAAATTGGAATTGTGAATTTGTCACCCGCAAGGAAGAAAATACTTGTCAAAATGATTAATGGCCATCATCCAGGGTGAGGATTCTGAGGTTCATAAAAAGATTGCAACTACTGCTTGACTATTCACAATCATTGGAGCAATGCCATATGTCAGGGAAACCTCAATTTCATTTTTTCGGGTTTGTGGCTACAATAAGCTGATTCCGTTTAATGAAGCAAATTTTGTTTTTGCTGATGTACTACATACCGAGTACAGCATACCGATTACAGCATACCAAGTACAGCATACCTAGTATAGCATACCCAGCATACCATACTTGGTAGAGCATACTGAGTATAGCATACCTAGTACAGCGTACAGGGTATAGCATACCGAGTATAGCTTACCAAGTATAGCATACCGAGTATAGCATACCGAGTATAGCTTACCAAGTATAGCATACCGAGTATAGCATACCGAGTATAGCATACCGAGTATAGCATACCGAGTATAGCATACCGAGTATAGCATACCGAGTATAGCATACCGAGTATAGCATACCGAGTATAGCATACCGAGTATAGCATTCAGAGTATAGCATACAGAGTATAGCATACCGAGTATAGCATACTGAGTATAGCATACTGAGTATAGCATAACTAGTATAGCTTATTCCAAGTGCTGCATACACGACACACAGTATACACAAAGTACAGCATACTCCAAATATTGCATACACAGAGTACCGCATCATCCTAAGATTGACCGTCTTCCCGCTCCCAGCCATTCTCCCATCTCTCATCTCTTGGCTGACCTTGTTGTACTCACCTTGCTACATTGCCATCATTACGAGTTACCAAAACATATAGTCTCAGCTCCCCTCTTGCCTCGTGTTGACCACCTCCCAGTACTCCCCAAATTTCGCTCAATCATGTCCTCGAAGTGCATCTCCAGACTCCCTCTATCACGGCCTGCAAGTTCACAAGATTGTGGCCTCCAAGTGCGTCTCTAAATGTTAGGGGTTCTCCCTTGATAGAGGTATTGGTACTAGTCTACTTCGAGATTCACATAACAGGATTTATAATACAGTGTCGTACATAACACCAATCTCAAATGGAGTGGTAAGCTACCATACATAAGATCTTTAGCAGGAGATTACGTACCTCGTGTTGATTAGATAGCAAGTGTCATTGCCAGCGGATTCATTGAAAGTTCGCATACTACGGTAGAACTGATTTGATGATGCAAAAACCATGGCCAGTCATAAGCCTTCAAAGCTTAAGAGATCCCAGTAATTTCTTACCACATTCACTGAACTATGCTAAGTGGGGCTGGACATGTTGACTGCATTAAAAGTGCAACAGATGTGTCAGGCAGACGTTGGCCAATATGCGAGTAAGCGGGACTTCAAGCCAATCCCTTGTGGAGCGCAACAACTTGGGTACTCCGCAGCCAAAGAGAACAGTCTCAAACTATGCATGGTGTGTCTGATTGATGAGGACATTGGGCAAAGTCAATGAGACCCGATAAACCTCTGACTCCCGGGCTGGGAACAAACGATTAAGGTTAACTACTACCAGGTCATACATCAGCAACAACTCTAGTTTCCATCAAAAACACCCATGTGTTCCGGACGGCTCTGACGGCTCTGACGCATTGTGGTACTCTCTGACTGTGAATCACACACTTCCCGTCGTGTTGCATACTTACCTCCTTTACTTTGCACCCGGAATGAGGTGACATATAGGCACCATCAGAACATCATGTGTGTTACACTCTTCGCAGGGGCTCCAGTTATGGTGCAGCCGTTTACTCAACGCCTGGTGACATTTATGCCATGGTGCGGCCAAGTGCCATATTTTACCTCTCCGCTATTGCTATATATCGGATGCTGCACTCTCCCCATATAGGTTTAGCTTTGGGATGTGGTCACTGTTTACAATTCAGTCGATGTTTCGGAAACATCGCTTGCCGTTGCATTTGCTTCCCCATTATTGTATTTTACAGGTCTGAAATATGCTGTCTAATCTTTACACTCTCGAGTACTATGCCCTCAGTCCTCCACATTCTGCATTGATGCATCATCGGCTTGTGATGCTTGTTCCTCCTCACCCACATCGGCATCATCACCATCCTCACAACCATATCCCTCGACATCACTTGTTTCCAGGTCAAACCTACTATACTCTCAGTCCTCCACATTCAGCGTTGATCCATCATTGGCTTGCGATGATTCTTCCTTCTCATCCGCATCCGCATCGTCGGCATCTTCCCCCTCATACCTGTCGACATCACTGGTTTGCAGATCAAACCTCTCGAGTTCAGTGGCAGCCCGTTGTCACCGGCTGGCGGTGGGGATGGCATCACTTTTGTCACCTTCATCTCCCAAATCCCCGCTGCCCACTGGCATCCCTAAATGCAGTTCGTCATGCGTGCAATTGTTGTCTATTGGGATGTTTGGATAAATGCTTCCGATCACTTCGGGGGTCAAATTGTCAACAAGAATAGCATTGTCAACACATGCTGCTTCCATGCTGATGACCATGGCAGGCGTTGGGTTCTCCGCCTGTTGGATCTGACGCTTGACTGTAGCAAGAGGGTTTTTATAAACCCTCTATTGGTAGCTCTCCAGTAGTGTGTTCCAGGTATTGATCAAGAATGTATATGTGTCTGCAACACAGGCGAGGTTAACAACTTGCTACCCATTGCAGCGTGGCAGGATGCATTCATACCACCATTCTTGTTGTTGAAGTGGATCGAGCGATCAGGTCTGTGTGCTTTCAGCTTTGACTTGGAACCTTTTGGATGAACACTTTTGTTCCTTTGTTACTCCAGCAGTGCATGGCGCAATGCGGTGCAGGTAAACATGATCAGTGGCGAGGGTATATGACCGTCCTTGTCGTCAAATGGGGAAGAATAAAATCCATCAGCATACTTACAGCGGTTATTCACTCGATGATCAAATTTGATGTTGATACACGGCTGGATTGCTTGCGCAGTGAAGTGAAGTGGACGCTGGCCATTCGTCAGCAGCTTTCGACTCTCTCTGCATTGGATTTGGGCCGCATACACCACCTTCCACACGCTCTGCTACGGGAAACAGATATTCATTGTCTGGCAGAAGGGAATCAATGAATTCCAAACGCTCTCTGTCGGATTCAAAGCTGTGGATATCATAATGTTCTGGTATGTTGTCCCTTGCTGATTGTATTAGATGGGATTTAACCTTATCGAGTTGTGCTCGAACCTAGTACCGGTTTTAGTGTGTGATATCCAATGTGGGCCGTTGCTTCAGCATACCTCTTTCAAGATCTCCGTTGTGCGTGCCTCAAATGCTATGGACCAAATGATGTTTTTCTGCATAGTGGTGTTCCAGTATGTCTCTAACATCTGCCAGGGTGGGGTTTCAGCTAATGTTTTCGCAACGTGTCGCATTGCATAACTTACCTTCTCAAACTTGCTTGCACTTATACGCCGCCATCTGTTCCACATGTAGATCTCCAGGAGTCTGCCCATTGCAAAAACAAGACGCATCATGTTTCAGTGACCAAATCGATGGATGCTGCGACTGCCAGAGACCATTGATTGCGGTGTAGACCCCGCCAGCGGGTGCAATTGCCACTTCCTCTGTCTCTGATGTCTTTCTGTAGCTCGCGTTCATGGTGGATTTGTAATGATCGTGCGGGCTTCTGGATTAGGGATGGGGGTAGGCAGGTTTTCAAGACCGCTGAGAGGAGTGGGAGTGCTAGAAATGCCAGATGCGCAGCTGGATACAACATGACTTGTTGAATCTGTCTATGAGGTTCCTCCGGGTGCTGGTGTGCTACGACTGCTTGTTCCCGGCATGCTGGTTGAAGTAATAATCAACCATCACTGTGTAGCTACCGGAGTGGAAGTCACGCGTCAAGTAATATCTGCAACATCAGAATCATTGTGCGAAGATCAGGTGGTGGAGTTCTGACCTTGGATTGAAGAGGCTACGGAACTCTCTCCTTCAGAGCAGTCCCTCTCGCCACCCGGTATGGATACGCGTCTCCGAGCAGGGGGCAGGTGAGAATTCCTACAAAGGCTGACACATTGGTTTATTCGGACGATTAGCAAGACTTCGAAGAGTTTGTATGACCGGAGTCGTGTCAGGGTGAGGGCTTTGGGAAGGCATCATCCGATATAGATGTTCGACCTTTGGAATGTAGGAATAGTTTCCTCTCCATGCATATGCAATGGCAGGCAAGGTCGACTCCTATTTGAGCGCGCTGGGAGGGATTCAACAAGAAAGGGAGGAGCAGTGAAGACCACACTAGACACTAAACCATGACAATACTTGGGGACGAGATCCCTTGAAAAGCATTCAATTATGGGGTTAACTGCCATCGAATTAAACTCAGATTAAACTCAGCATTGATATTCACCGTTACAGCAATATCTGAAGGCCAATTTGCACCGCTTGAAGAGTGTTTATGTCATCTTGGCGCGATTATCATCATAATGCACTGGTGCCTGGCACAATACTTTGAATCATCGATTGTGTATATCTTCAGCTTCCTGGTGGTTATCCTCATTAGGCAGAGCTAAAAGCTTCGCAAATCGAACAATGCCGTATTCTCTATCCTATGACATCAGTTGCGCGTGCTTTTTCCACCGCTAGGCATGTTGGTAGCCGTGTTGGATGGTTGCACAGTTGGGACAACCTGAGAATTACTCAGTTTGCTGCAAGATGCATGAGGTCTGAGCGGTAAAAGTGGTGTGTGATGCAAAAGCAACACCCAGCATTGTGAACTTTCCTCACTGCGAGTACTAAATCTCGTCCCCAGGCTTCTCAGTCATGAGATGCCTGGTGGTTGTGGAAGATGAAGGTTGGGCCGTTTTGTGTTTGTTAACCAACAAAACATGTTGAACCAACGAATCGCAGGAAGTCGAGTATATATATATCCTGTCTTCCTACCTACACCTCCATTCTCTTTTCCTCCCGTATTTATCACACTGCCAGCATCCTCAATTCTCCTGACATCACGTGACCTGCACCAAACATTGCCTCTTGTTCCAAAACACAACTGATAACCTACACAACTTGGTACATTCCCTCTGGGCTTCCTTCCGCTACATGAAACTGAATCATAATTCAAATGCCTGGGATGTAGATTCGTTTTAAACTCGCAGCGAGAGCATCGAAGGGCAGCTGCAAAGAAAAGAGGAAGGCAACTGGTAGCGCGAAAATGCAGACATCGGTTATAAATCGACGCCTGTCATTGGATCGGGACAGTATGAAGGGATTCATCTTGGAGCACATCCGTGGACTCATCCAGATATGCAATGTTAGCAGCATTAAGGATGAGAGGGCTTGGGACACCTTTTATGATATAATCTTTCTTAATCCAGTCATGACTCGCCGCATTTCACAATTCCTGCTACTGTGGCCGCACCTCAGGAGCAGAAGTTCGCCTTCTCGGGAGTGGTGGGCAGCCTTCAGCTCATATATCGGGCAAATGTTTGACAAATCCAGCAACCAAAAGAACAATTGGAGGTGGGACAACCACCGTGCCTTCAGGGATCAAGTCGATCGCTCCAATCCGCAGACAACCAGCTTGGGGCAGGTTGAATATACCTGTGAGCATTTCTCACCGTACAGTAGTGATGATCCAAGGGCAAACATTGAGCCAACAAGCTGCTGGCAGTAAAAGCCAGCCGACTTCCTGGCTGTTAGACTACTAAACTGGGATGAGATAATCGACGAGGATGATGATGATGAGAACTGGGGGGATGCCGGAGCGCCGTGTGGTAGCAGGAACCGGCCTAGCGATGGCAATAACAAGTCCGACGGCGAGGGTGAGGAGGACATGCAAGGCGGTGAGCAAGGCACCAGGCAACAGACTGCAACAAAGGATGGGAACAGGGCAGGGAAGGGGAAGGGGACAGCAATGAAGGAAGGGAAGAGGAAGGGGATGGGAAATGGTAAAGGGAAAGGTATTGTTGAACAAACCCCAGGGGGAGATGATATCTCTCGTGCGGTTGGTTTGCAGTTGGAGAAGGAAATGTATGAGGCAGACTCGGAGATGGAGGGCAAACTAGTGCGGGAATATTATGAGCCGGAAGCATTGCCCGCAGTGTCAATTTCCTCAGATGATGATACCAACTCTACCGAGGAGTCAGCCAGCGAATATGACTCAGATCATCGTTCCCATGTGGATATACGCATGGAGGATGATGTGGACACACAGGACGGCGTTGATTTCGATGGCTATGTGGATATGGACAGGGACGGTGACATCGGAGAGGAGGAAGATGAAGGGGAGGAAGACAAGGAGGAGTAGGAGGAGGAGGATGAGGATGCGGAGGATAAGGATGAGGATGATGGCAAAGAACCTCGGATGATTGGCCAGGGAGAGATGGTCAATCCATCGGCTGACGATATAGATACCATGGTAGACAATCATCGAATCGTGCAACCTGAGCAAGGCCAAGAGATGCGTGATCACACCCCATGGCCACAACCTCCAGCGCCAACCCCAGGGCCACACTCTCCAGCGCCGGCCCCACGGCCACAACCTTTGACGCCGGCCCCACGGCCACACACCCCGGAGCGTCGCCCACGACCACAAACTCCGGAGACCCAACTCCTCAGTGGGGTGGAGCATTGTGGGCTTGTGACGCCGCAAAAACCTCGCCCGGAAGTGCCAACTCTGCGAGAAGCTGAGGCAGCTGGAAACTCCTCAGATGTGTATCTGGATCAGCAGCTGCTCGTGGAATCGGCAAGTGGCGACAGTCTCCCCGATGTCGCTCTCCCCGATGCCCCTCTCAATGAGGCACACCTGGATGGCTAGGCATGCGAGGAGTTAACCAGTCCTCGGGGCGCGGAGGAGTCGATGGTTGTTGTGTTTGGCTCAGGGTCGGGTTCTTGTCTTGTTCGGTTCCTTTGTTCTAATCTATTTATCTCAGGCATTGACTATTGGACGCATCACAAGGTTTCTGGATCGCTCAGGGTTCGTTTTATGTATGGGTTTTGTATTGGTTAGATTTTATTCATAGTATGATGGGACATCGCGCAGGCAGTGTTTTTGCAACTCCTGGCATGTAAGGAATCTCCTTGTGATGGTGTTGAGGCTCAATAAATCACTCAAGTTAGCTGGAAGTATCATGAGCTTACAAACCAGAACACACAGGCCCAGCACCAACTTTCAGCCCATTCTACGGTGCATACTCCACTCCTCGCGTGTCTTTGACAATGCCAGAGACGACCCCTTTCCGTTTCCCTGAATCCTCATGCCGAAAGAAGTTCACCTCAGACAGCTGGCGACTTAAACATATCACAGTACACCCTCCTGAACACCTTCAAGTTGTGCGCCAGAAGAATCTGACTAGTCGCAGCCTGCCCCGACAGGTTGAACCTGCTCAGCATTGGGAGTTCAATGCTAACAAAGATTCAGTCGAAGACTTGGACGCATTTCCCTACCTCGAACACGTTGAAATCATCACACCCTCTGAGTCTCAACTACCCCCACCTGCTCTGCCGCGGACGGAAATAAACCCTGGCACAGGCGCTCTGCTGTTCGATCACAATGCTGAGCCATGGGAACATGACGCTCAGGGTTGCCTTGAGATGAACCTGAAGGACAATCCCTACTACCTGTTTGCAACACATGAAGAGTACAAATATATGCAGTGTAGTATCAAGAAGAGAGGCACAAAGACGTGCTATGACACCAGGCTGAAGGAAGAAAACACAGGTCTGCGTTTCCGCAGCTTCAGGAACGGGGATAGCGTCCAGATGCTCGCGGTTATCATGCCAGATGATCACGCTCTTGGGGAGTGGGAACTACACACTCCTGACGATATGAGATGGAATGACAATCACCAACAACCTATCAAATACTGGAGTCGAGACATCATCAAATGCATGAGATGGTTGATGTGGCAGCCAGCCTACACCGAGCATCTCAGTTACACCCCTCAGCACTGCTTCAACAGCGATACACCACCGAAACGCCTCTATACTGAAATGCACACTGCAGACTGGTGGTGGGAGACCCAGGTAAGGAGATATGATCCAGGATAATAACGTGTTAATCAACATTTAGTCAACACTCAGAGTAAGAGATACACTGGTTCCCTTGATATTCATGTCTGATCGAACACAGCTCTCGAAGTTTGCTGCCGACAAGAAAGAGTGGCCTGTATATATGACAATTGCCAATCTATCTTCGAAGATGCGGCAGATACCCTAGATCCACAGTGTCGTAATAGTCGCTCTCCTGCCGATTGCAATCACCAACCGCAATATTCCCCAGAAGTGGCGGGATGAGCAGCGGTAAACAAACAGAGAGGTGCTGAACGAAGTACTCCGGCAGGTACTACGTTGACACACCTTTGAACAAAATCCCGGTGCCAAGAGTGGGTATTACAACGTTCTCTGTCCAGATGGTAACTTCTGGCATTGTATACCGGTTTTGCAGCATAGCTTGCAGATTGCCCAGTGTATAGCGACCTCCATCATCTCGAGCGGCGTGTCTGTTTTTGGTGCCAGAGTCCAAAGAACAAACTTGCAGATTTTATCCCTCCTGACAAGCAACACCCCCGGCAGGATCACAACCTATATAAAACGCTCAGCAATGCCGACACCAAGGCAGCCAATGGCGAACTCTCATCACGCTATGTTCACTGAGGATTCAATGTGTTTCAACATATTTCCTGTATTGTGAGTGACCTCCCTTAGCCTGACCTCATCCATCCAATGCAGATTGGCATACTTGACCACCTCCAGAAGTAGATTTTCCACTTCATGAAGATGCACGAACGGCTCAACAAGTACAATGCAATCTGGTTATCTGTGCCTGCTTACCACAACCTCACACCAATAAATATGTCATAGGAAGAAGTTTCTCCATGGAATGGGAAGGAGATGAAGGAAATGAGCCGGTACCTACTTGGAGTTGTAACCTAGTCTCTACAAGGCGGAAGCCCCGCTCAGCATCCCATACTCAATCCCGCAATTGGGTGCACACCGGCATTATTATAATTTGATATGTATGCATGATATTAATCTCACGATGATGCAACATTGAGCTACCTGGAGGATGCCTTGCGTCCTTTTCACACCTTCAAAGATGTTTTCTTACCCGGGCAAGCCAGCAAAATGGCGAAGGCCAAAGCCAATGCCCTGAGAACGGAACTCTTGAAGAAGCGAAAGGTAGATGAGGAAATACATGCTGAAACTTGGACACAGTCCAAGAAGTGGCATGATTGACAGCCTGGCGGGAATATATCAGCCACGGGATAGATAATTCCAGTGCGTTAGATGCCGACTTCAGCTTTCCGAAGATCCACTGGATGTCTCATTGGGTCGAACAGATTCGACGATATGGAGCCTTGCAACAGTATTCTGCTGACACACATGAATAAGCACATAAAACAAACCTCAAGGACGGTTGGAACCCCTCCAATCACAATCTCAACTACCTGCCACAAGTACTCACCATTCAGCATCGCATTCTCTTGGGTCGAAATCAGAGTGCTCAATCTCCAAGCCCTCGCTCAGCATCGGGAGAACAGCGCTGCCGCCTGCAAATTTCTCCCTTCTGTTGCTGTTCAGGCTGCCCCCCTGAGCCCCCAGTGTTATGCGAAGCCTGATTTCATGGGACCCCATAACCGCCCTGATGGAAAGCATCCTGATGCAATGTTCAAAGACTTTGGAGCATTTCTCAACAATATGCAAGACGTGACGCACTGCGTGGCAATATACAGTGGCACGCGGGAGATTATGATGCATTAGAGTCGTAATATGACGTATATATTGGATGAACAACTGCATGCAATGGAGCTCTGTATTTACCATGGTATTAAGGTTCAAGTTAAGGGTTTAGAAGGTGAACTCATATCTCAGATGTGTCTATGCACAGGAAGCCAGAGCTGGCGAAGAGGGGATCAATGGAACGACTGGGTTTGGGTGAAGCAATGCCCGGGGAGGTGTTATGGCGCGCTGAATGGGCGTCTCCCATGGCAACTGCAACGACCATTCAAAATCAAGCTCCTGAACGAGGATGTAGCTTTCGTTGTGTACTGGTTAGCCCTGGCGCTGACCACAATACCTGAAAACTCGGGTAACTTGGATCCTGTCTCGAAATATGTACAAGCGAGAGAAGCACCGGCTGCCATTGCTTTGCAAGTTTCCAGTGTGGGAAAAATCGTCGGCTGTGCACATGTCATTCCAGAGATAGCTACTATTAGTGAGACGGGAGACGGAAGGAACGACTGATGGATTCTCAATAGCCACATAGATCTGGGGACTTGGAATGATGTGTATAATCAGTGAAGATAGAATTGCATTTTGTGCGCAGGTAGAAGGAATGCAAGGAGAGATTTTCGCAGCATGATCCATGGCATTGCAATCCCAATGCAAGCATGTACCCAATGAACCCATTCCGATGTATGGTCACAGTTGGCCACAACGTCACTGTGTTCATTCAAATTCGGAGACAGACAGAGCCAGAAGAAATGGCAAAACCTAGATCTGAGGGCGATATGCAATGCAACGCATGGTATTCACGCCGGGCACGGAGTAATCCGCCACCAGGGTGTCTCTGACAGCTCTGACCAAGCGAGTCTACTCTGATGCAGCCATTCCGCCTGGACAGAAATGTTTTTTGCTGATCCAATACTCATGTGAAAGTTTAATCAAATGTTGACAGAGCAATCGTGGGTCACCACATAAGTCTCTGAAGCAGATAAGCCAAATAGCCTATCTGGGGAAGGTTGTGTCTTAATTTATTAAGCAATCTTTTTAAAGCCCTCTGAATAACCACATCAGGCCACGGAGAGGTTTCAAATATCTGAAATATAGGAGTTGCATGATATCGAAGGTGAAGTTGCGGATTGATTAAATCTTATTGTAGACAATGGCCCGAGAGGGAGCATAATGCTTTAGAACCAATGATGCAATTACACAATATCCTTTGGGATGCGTGGTCCTCTATCTACAGCCTTGCTCGGAATAGCAGAGCACTCTAGGATACAACGGATGAGATTATAGCTGAGGATCGGACATACACTTCGGTTGTCCGAGAATGGCTATAAAGGAACGACAAAGCTCCGGCTTTGGAATGGTAGCCCGACGAGTAGTGCTGGCAGCGGGTCCAGGTAACCTGCCAGCGGTCCGGGTTTGAACTGCAGAAATTGGTTGGTTCTGTTCCAGACCTGTCCTAAAACCCAACCTGCTGACTCTCGGCTGGCCAAACCCGGACTAGTACCAGTTAACTCACTAGGTTTGCCGGGCTTCGCCAGACCCATCGGTTTCAATCTCCGGTTCTGCGTGTCGGGTTTCAGTATTCATCATCAAAGTCAAATAGGCTACTGTTAATCGTGAAACATTGACATTGGTACATCACTGTTTGTTTGTGATGTATTGGCCACCTTAATGATGAAAACGAACAGAGACATGCCCTCTATCACATCCTGAAAATGAGCGTCAGTGGAGTGTCAATGATTGTTGATCGTGTATGTTGGGCAATCTGGGGGGTGACAGGTTACACACAGTCATAAACAAAGTATTCGCCTCCTTTATAGAAAAGAGAGAAAATGAAACACTCCCTACCCCTTCTTGAAAATGAGCGTGAATGGAGCGTCAACACTTTTCGGTCTTTCATCTTCACTAATATGAGTAGCACTTCGTCACAAGCATCCATAAACAAGGATATGGCAGCCTGTATTGGCAAATATGTGTGGGATATTCCCGCCACATACTCCAGGACAGTAACAACTTAGTTCATTTACAAAGGTACCACTATGAGTTCTTGAGTATTTTGAGTTACAAAAACATTGAAAACGATGTATATAGACAATAACGGCCACATCGTGCTGCGCATAACCGTGATGCAAGGCCAACAATTGTTGACGCTCCGTTGACACTCATTTTCAAGATGGGGCAGGGAGCATGTTGCTTTCTCTTTTTCCTATAAAGGTAGCCAATACTTCGTTTCTGACTGTCTGCAACCTGTCGCCCCCCAAGTTACCTAAGATACACGACCAACAATCATTGACGCTCCGTTGACGCTCATTTTCAAGCTGTGGCAGGGAGCATGTCGCATTGTCTTTTTCCTATAGACGCAGCTAATACTTCGTTTCTGACTGTCTGAAGCCTGTTGCCACCAGATTACCCAAGATACACGACCAACAATCATTGACACTCCGTTGATGCTCATTTACAAGATGGGGCAGAGAGGGTATTGCGATCTGTTTTTTCTATAAAGATGGCCAGCAATTCCTTTGTGAGGGTCTGCAACCGATCGGCAATCTCATCACCCAGGGCGCAAGACCAAAAATCTTTGACGCTCCATTGACGCTCATTGTAATGTATTCTATAGTCAATATCTGCTGCCATCGAAATTTGTATAAATAATTATTTTGACCTATTGGTTGCCTTTCTGTCCAATTAAGACTCAGCCCATTGGCAAAGCCAAGCCCAGTACTATTCTTGCACGGGCTTCTCTCATTCTACCAAAATTGCTATATCTAACTGAATATTACATTTCACCAGCTATACTTTTTTTAATGAACAAATATCTGCATGCCACTGCTCACAATTGTCTCAATATAGTTCTCTAAGTGAAATTCTCGGTCAAGCAACATATAGAACCTGGTGAAAACATATTGACCCAATTTGTCCTACTTTTTCTTGTTTCCCTTATACTGCCTTGTTTCCATTGCGTCGACAGTCATCAACCCGTGTTCAGCATGTTTAATCGACCTCCATGTTGGCGGAATCAATCTTGGAACATTTGGCGCGGCACTTACAACCCAGTGCTCCGGGCATTCTGAAACCTTGATGGCATTGCCTAGCTCTTCATAGCATTGATAGTCTGCCTCGCAGTCATCTTCACCCTCGTTTGGATCATCCAAATCACCATTCCAGTCAAGAGAATATTCGGTGTCGGAAATGCTTTGTGGTGTGCCATCCTCAACATTTTCGGCTGGATGATGGTCGATTCTTCTGATTTGGTGGACATTCAATACTTGAGTTCATCCTCCAGGGTGGTCCCTTGCAGACAAAGCAGGTGGCAAAGGTGATCTTTCTGACAATTTAAATGCAGCCACACCATTATGTTAAAAATTTGACCAGGTTGATTTGATGATCTCTGCAGTATCTGAAATGTAACCTACGGCTGTCATTTGCTTGTCTTGAGTGCGAGATTCTTTCTGTGTAGCATATAGGTTTTGGCTGCCCTGCCTCATCTCCAAAATGTCATGGACCTTGGCCATTCTGTGCAATTTTCTTTCCTCTGCCTCTGTCTTGAATTCCAAGTCGTTTTCAGTGTCCTCAGTATCCAATGCTGCGCAATCGCCTGCCAATGTGCCGTTATTGGCTGGAGCAAGCTGTCTTACTACGACTCTTTCCTAAAGCATCTCTCCAGTGGTTTTAGACTGTCTCCAGCCAATATCGTCTTGCCCAAGGGAAAAACTGGCCTTCACTCCAACACCATGTGCTATAATACACATTATGTCGGGTGCCACATTGGAGAGATCGGTGTACTTTGATTGGGTTCCCTCATGCTGGTGCCACCAATCATTGATATCAGGAACCCAAAATGTACTGCTAATCTCCATAGGGTCGGAGTGGTAATTATTAAGATTTGGATAATCTTGCCCCCAGTTCTTCGATGATTCAGGCGGTGAATTGAAATAGAGCCTTGCAACGCCCAATAAGCGTGCTGCACAATCGCTTTGTCCAGGTGTCATTCTAGCCATGCTTCTAGGCGTTAAGTATTCTTCATCATCGCTGGACAAACCATAGGGATTGAAAGACGATTGACCAAATCCAGGAGCAGACCAGTTGTTCGCGTGACTTCAGCATAATATTTGGACAACTTCTGGCGCACAACCTTCGTTGCAAAGTATAAGTCTTCCTTCCATTGTGTGTTCTTCTTAGCCAAGGCTCGCATAATGCCATCCATGAGATTGACCATGTCATTTTAGTCAGTGATGACATGATGCAGAGTAACTGTATGCCTTTTCGACATCGCCAGTGTCCAGTATCGGAATGTCCTTAAATCGTCCGTGACATACTTGACGATGGTTGATTCATCATGTATTGTGAACAGTGGTTGGTGATCGCTGTATTGTGCATTCGTGGGCCACTTGCGGGTGATTTCTTGTAATTGGAAGGCTTGATCAAGCAACTCCAGGGACAAAATCCACCGTGTTATCACATCAATAATCCGTGGTACAGCAATGCGGACTTTGGCTTGTTGACAGTCTATGAATTCATTTCCACAACCAGGTGTCCGCGTAATCAATACAGTAAGCATTCTCTGCTATATGAAGGTCAGTATCAGGTCTTTCACAATATCTGGAAATACGTACATTCACAATTATTTTTGCCAAACGTGGTCACATAGCCGACACCTTGTTGATTCTAGCATTGCCTTCTTTTTGCAGTCTTTGACTCTTCCCAATGTCTGTGGTTTCATTCTCTCCAAATTTCTGATTGCGATCATGGGCTTCCCAAGACTTGGTGTGGCCCTTAACTCCGAGATTGCTCATGAATGCACCGAAAGCAAGCCGAATGTCGTGCGCCATGCATAGTATGTGGTTCCTCATTGCAGGCCACCAGATTCCGGAGGCCTCAAGGGTTGATTGTAGTTCCTCAGTCATCGAGTATTTTGAAGAAGCATTTCCAGTTGTAATTCTTATTAAACGGCTTTCGGTATGCTCGAAACTATCCAAAACTTCCTTCAAATGTTTAACAAGCCTTGCTCCCGTCTGTTGACCCTTGACTTATTAGTGCTAATTAGCATTTGAAATGGGAAAACAACAGGCTATCAACCTCGGCGAATGCAAGTTGTACTTCTTGCAATGCCCAATTTCACTCCATATAGAAATCTATGATGGACATTATCGCTAATTAGTTTGTCGATGTCCACCCATCTAAAGCCCAGCTAACTTTATTTCTTGACAGCAATTGCTTTTTACTTGCATCCACTGTCAGTGAGTATTCCCTCCAGCGAATGTTGCTAAGGGTGCTGGCTGATGGAAGCACCAGCTTGCCACAGAACGCATTAAATGACCGTTCTAGCTCGAAGTTTGATATAGCATTCCATGGAATGTGAGCCGAAACAAATCCTAATATGAGGTAGCAATTCCATGTATCTTGGCAAAATTCGGCAGTTAGGTAGCCAATTGCTGCCAGTTTAGACCGTTGAGTCCATCGATTGGGTTGATATAGGTATGATCTAACTGTCAAATATGAATTTCTTTTGTGAACTCACTATTGTAATTCCACGACTGCCTCGTCTCTTCAATATGGCCAAATTGGTTTCATCAACGGTTCATGTACTTGTCAATTCGGAAACTTCCAACTCTGTTGGTTTTTTCATCTTTGTAATGTGCGCTTTTGCTAGCAAGTGTTTCCCCATGGCGCTAGTCCTATGTTCTGATGGATGGCGAAGAACTTGATGACGAATGATGCATATCATGCCAGGGCTGCCGGTCTCCTCAATTCCACCGTGCCAATAGAAACTCCACAAAGGCGCATGTTCAGAATTATTCGAAGCCAGAGGATGCTTTGAGCCCACATTCATTGAAGCCAGCCAAGAACCATATAAGGTTTGTAGAGTACAGTCGCTCAAATCGCGAATCAAGACACATTCATTTTTGGAAGATATCATAACCTCTAGCACTGAGGGGTGTATAGATTGGCAATCGGACACAGTAGTAGGAATTTGGATGCTGTGAAATTGTGGTTGATAGACTGTCAAAAGTTACATTATTGTTGAGTAGAACTCTGGTGCTTAAATATTGACTCTTGAGCTACACGCAAGACAGAAGTAAGACCTGTGAGGTATTGCATGCATTGTTGTGACGTTGTATACCGAGTCATACTGATATGACTGACCATTCAAAATGCCATTCAGGTACGATGCAAGGCAATTCATTGCTGTGAAGCTTACTGAGCCCCACCAAACCTGTTGCTGTTCCACTGCCACATATTTTTAGGATGCAGTAGCAGAATTGTCATTGGCATTTATACCCACAAAGGCAGGCAATACGATAATTATGGGTTTATGTCGATGCACAGCCATTGGATTAGGCAAGTTGATTGCCCAAACATCATTGAGGCTCCGTTGACGCTCTATTGACGCTCAGTTGATGCTCTGTTGACAGTGCATTGACCCTCCGTTGAAGCTCAGTTTTAGGACATAGTAGCGATGTTGTCGCAAGCATTTTTGCCTACAAAGGCGGCCGATAGTTTGATTATGGGTTATTGTCGCCACAGAGCCCTTGGACTTTCCATGATGCAAGGCCAAAAATTGTTGACGCTCAGTTGACGCTCATTTTTAAGCTATTGTAGCGATGTTGTCACAAGCATTGCTGGCTAGAAAGGTGGCCACCAGTGCAATTATGCGTTAATGTTGCCTCATAGTGTTTGGATATTCCAAGATGCAAGGCCAAAAATTGATAACGCTCCATTGACGCTGATTTTTTGAATGGGGCAACAAGCGTGACATTTGCCGTTGTAACAATAACACTTACCATTAGATTTACTTTGGCAGGAGGTGACAATGCAGCCCTGTGATTGTCGAATGTGTAAGACTACAACTGGTTGACACTCCGTTGACGCTTATTTTTAGGATCGGGCAATGAGCGTGTCATTTGCCTTTTCGGCTACAACGCCGACCAATACATCCACTTTGGTGTGACGTGACAATGGAGCCCTTTGATTGTCGAATTTGTAAGACTAAAAATCATTGACACTCTGTTGACACTAACATTGAACAAATCCAAATTGCCACCATAGACTCAATCATTGTATGCAATGAATGGTATACTCATTATTGATATCCAATATTGTGTTTCTAAGTATTATCATATGCATCCAGAAGCTTTGTGGCCTCTCAATTTCCGATCAAGCTCCATCCATGTTATCTCAGTGGGAGATGACGTCACCCTATCACATTCCTGCGCTTTCGGCCGGCAATTTACGTCATGTTGATCATTCAACTAGTTTTTGAATAATATTGCTCGACTTCCTCATCTTTCCTCACCCAACTCCATCTCCTGGATTTCCATGACGTACCATAAGTAATTGTAAATATCTCAGCCCGGTGCACCAGGTCTGGGCGGAGAGTTACACAGTTGGATTGATGGATAAATGCAGCATGACGGTCTCCATTCAGACAGATTCATGTTGAGAACAGACCGCTCCTTCTGTTACTCATCTGACATCAGTCACTTGAATTTTGTTCATATTTTTCGTCACTAATATAGCTTTTGTTTTCTCACTTAATGGTGATTGGCTAGCAGAAATCGGGCTTATTGGGCGCCTTAAAACCTGATTTTGGTTCTAGAACTTTTGCATGGTGTGTTCGACCCTTGCACATGCACAGACGAAGTATCATGTCTCACAATGTGGGTACTGAAATCAAGACAGAGCTGACGGATAGCAAAATTGGTACACAAATTGCTTTTCACCGAGATATGACATTATAAATTACAATATGCCTGTCTGTTCCTCCGGTGATACAGGAGCCATCACCATGTCTTTGTCCGAATCCGATTTTTATATGGAGATTAGCTGGGGACAGTATATGCACGGGTAAATGGTTACGGGTTCAACAGGCTTTGCTGTCTGAATAGGTGATGAATTGAGCTCCACAGGGGGCGCAAGACCAGCTATACCTATGTTCTACTGTGGCTTCCCAAGACCAAGCCAAATATGACCACTTCCTGGTGAAGAGGTCCCTTGTGGGATTCGTGATATTCCTGGGACAATCTCGATACACTCCATAAGGTCTCCAAATGTTGTGGCTGCAGGTTCGGCTACATGGTCATTTGTGTGCAGTTTAACGACTGCAGGAACCCTCAATTCGGATGTGCCATACTTCTGATCTCTTTCAGGGAAGTAGTCCGGTGCGTTGCCCCATCCCGGTTGTGTCAATTCATCAATCGTCTTCTGCTTCTGCTGAAACCTCTCCATGCGCTGGAGAACGGTGTTGGAGATTGTACCCATCACTCAGCCGGATTCTTCATCTTCGGTCAGGTTGCCCTGCTCGGTCTCTTCGTCATACCCATCTTCCCCATCCTCCCAATCGTTGGAACTTGCAAGATCTCTCAGACTGTCTCCAATTGCAACCTTCATCGGCTCAAAAGTCTTTTCGGACTCTGTGGTTGTTACGGGGGTGCTTAATCCCAATAAACAATACAATAAATTATTGAATTAAGTACAGCCGCCTATCTAAGAAAACTCTTTCTTTCCTCGTCTTATCCTAAGACTCAACCTCTTGCACCACAGCTG